>TARA_R110002051_G_scaffold92851_4_pt1 | contig 97274 bp, 86 predicted proteins | sample TARA_R110002051 | Tara Oceans TARA_R110002051 (sample SAMEA4397023) | marine metagenome | biome: Polar Biome; feature: [MES] marine water layer (ENVO:01000295) within the mesopelagic zone...; material: water (ENVO:00002006), including particulate matter (ENVO:01000060) such as......
GGTGGTTACTACTTCGGAGCTTTTGCATGTCTCCTACCGACGATTTGTTTGCCGACCTCTCCCCCGCCGCACCGGAGCAGATTGCCGAGGGTGCCTGGTTGTTGCGTGGGTTTGTGCTGGGTGAGGCGGAGCAGTTGCTGGATACCATTCAGCAGGTCGCCAGCCAGGCGCCGTTCCGGCATCAGGTCACGCCGGGTGGCTACAGTATGTCTGCCGCCATGAGCAGTTGCGGCGACTGGGGTTGGGTGACTGACCGTCAGGGTTATCGCTACAGCGCCAAGGACCCACTCACCGATCAACCCTGGCCCGCCTTGCCCGCGCTGCTGCACGAGATCGCGGCGCGCGCCGCTACAGTGGCTGGCTACCCCGACTTCAAGCCCCAGGCCTGTCTGATCAATCGCTACGAGACCGGCGCGCGCATGGCGCTGCATCAGGACCGGGATGAGGCCGACTTTGACGCACCTATCGTTTCCTTATCGCTGGGCGCGCCCATCAGCTTTTTGTTTGGCGGCATGCAGCGCAGCGACAAACCCTCGCGCTGGCTGCTGCAACACGGCGATGCGGTGGTCTGGGGCGGCAAAAGCCGTCTGCACTTCCACGGCGTCGCACCGCTGGGCAAGCGCGCCGAACACCCGCTTACTGGCGCAGTACGCTACAACCTGACCTTTAGAAAAGTCACCTGATCCGACCGCTTAACCTAAACCCCAGACAAACAAAACCCGGGCATAACCCGGGTTTTGTTTGTAGCTTAAAGGCTTGCCGCTTGAAGCTTGCAGCTAGCCGCCAGCAGCGGCTTACAGCACTTCGAACAGACCAGCAGCGCCCTGACCACCACCAATACACATGGTGACAACGACGAACTTGGCGCCGCGACGCTTGCCTTCGATCAGCGCGTGGCCGGTCAGGCGTGAGCCAGTTACACCGTAGGGGTGGCCGATGGCGATGGAGCCGCCGTTGACGTTGAGGTTTTCCATCGGAATGCCCAGCTTGTCGCGGCAGTACACTACCTGGGAGGCGAAGGCTTCGTTCAGTTCCCACAGGCCGATATCGTCCATGGTCAGGCCATTGCGCTTGAGCAGTTGCGGAATAGCGAATACCGGGCCAATGCCCATCTCGTCAGGCTCGCAACCGGCGACGCTAAAGCCGCGGAAAATACCCATGGGCTCGATGTTCTGCTGCTCCGCTACCGTGCTGTTCATGACCACGCAAACAGAGGCGCCGTCGGACAGCTGGCTGGCGTTACCGGCGGTGATAAAGTGCTCGGGACCACGCACTGGCTGCAGGCCTTGCAGCGCTTCCAGCGTGGTGCTTGGACGGTTGCACTCGTCCTTGACCAGGTTCACTTCCTTCTCGCTGATGGTGCCGGTTTCTTTGTCCTGGACCATCATTTTGACCAGGTAGGGCACGATTTCATCATCGAACTTGCCGCTCTCCTGACCGGCGGCCGTGCGCTGCTGGCTGATCAGTGCGTATTCGTCCTGGGATGCACGGCTGACGTTGTAGCGGGCCGCGACGATGTCTGCGGTCTCGATCATGGACATGTACAGCTCGGGCTTGTGCTCTTTGATCCACTGATTGGTGCCATGGAACATGTTCAGTTTGTCGTTCTGGCACAGGCTGATGGACTCAACGCCGCCAGCTACGATGGCTGGAATCTTTTCGCTGACCACGCGCTGGGCGGCGATCGCGATGGACTGCAGACCGGAGCTGCAAAAACGGTTGATCGACATGCCCGCAGTGGTCACCGGCAGGCCGCCACGGATGGCTGCCAGACGCGCCATGTTCTTGCCCTGGGCGCCTTCGTGGAAGGTCGCGCCGAGGATCACATCTTCCACCAGTGAGGGGTCGATGCCCGCGCGCTTGACGGCGTGCTCGATGACATAACCGGCCATATCGACACTGTGAGTGTTGTTCAATGCGCCGCGATAGGACTTGCCCAGTGCGGTACGGGCGGTGGATACAATAACTGCGTCAGACATAATGTCGCTCCTGTTAATTATTCAGATGGCACTTACTCAGATCAGATTTTCAGACCAGTTGGCCCTGTTTTTCGCCCCAGCGGACTAACGTTTTGCGCGCCTCGCGATAGGGTTTCAGACCCATCCACAGCAGGACGACCGAGCACAGGGTGATGATGCTGGCGACCCAGAAGATTGAATAGCGGACGGCCATGTCGTCCATGAACACATAGTCAGTCACCAGTGCGACTGCGGTCGGCCCAATGCCCAGACCAATCAGCGTGACGGTGAACAGATAGATGGCCGACGCTTGCCCGCGCATGGAGTTGGGCATGACTTCCTGGATCGCGGCCGGTGCCACACCAAAGGGCATGGCCACAGTGAAGACGTTGAAGAACATCACGAACCAGACGATGGTCAGATTATCGATCAGAAAGACCACGTTGCAGCCCAGCGTCAGCACAGCGGCTAATACACCTACGCGCATGTTGGAATCAGTGTAGCCGTGCTTGGCCAGATAATCCGCCAGACGGCCGCCAAATACGATACCCAATGAGCCCGCGACCATCACAATGCTACCGTAGTACATACCTACTTCGCCGGGGGTCAGGCCATGGTTGCGAATAAAGAACGTGGGTATCCAGGCCGAGGCGCCGTAGGACGCGAACGACAGGCAGGCGAAACCGAAGTTGTGACAGAGAACGGCTTTCCGGATGCTCATCAGATAAGCACCCACATCTTTCAGCGGTACGGCGACACCAGCGCCAATACCCTTGCGGGTTGGCTCTTTGAGCGCCAGCAGCACGAAACAGAAGGCGATACCCGCAGCGCCGAGAATCAAGAAAATCAGCTGCCACGGGCGCACCATGCCAACAATAGGCAACAGCACGTCACCCTTGGCAGAAGCAAAGGTCACCACCATGCCGCCCAGCAAGAAAGCCATGCCCGCACCAAGGTAGATACCCATGGAGTAGACGCTGATTGCCGTGGCGCGCTTTTCCGGCGGGAAACTGTCGGCCATCAGCGAGTAGGCCGCCGGGGATAATGCCGCCTCGCCCGCGCCGACACCGATCCGGAACAGCACAAAATGCCAATACTGTTGTGCCAGACCGCAGGCAGCGGTCATCAGGCTCCAGGCAAACACGCCAAAGGCAATCAAGCCCTTGCGGCTCTTGCTGTCCGCGATCCGGCCCATGGGAATGCCGCAGATCACGTAAAAAACCGCAAAAGACAGACCCATCAACAGGCTCATCTGGGTGTCGGTAATATCCAGATCGCGACGGATAGGGCCTACCAACAAGTTCAGAATTTGCCGATCAATAAAAGACAGCACATAACACAACAACAGAACGGATACCGTGCCCCAGGCACGTGCCGTTGTTGGGTAGAGACTATTATTGTTAGACACGAGCAACTCCATTCGGGCGAGGGACAGTGAGCATCAAAAAAGATTATCAGGTTCGCAGTGCGGAAGTCGATTCCGAAAATCGTCAATTACCCAGTGGCATGCGGGTCCATCATCCGCAGCTATAACCCAAACGCCGGAACTGCTTTCATTGCCGTGATAGGGTACTGCGTACAGGCGACGCCCTGGGCTGCAATGCCCGCCAGAACCAGGCCAAGCTGACACCTCTGGACGCAGGATAGACAATGAATCGACCTCTAGTATTGGCCGGGGCCGGGCATGCCCATCTGGTGACATTGCGTAACTGGATTGACCGCGGTTTTCGCCCGCCTGCTGGTACGCTGCTAGTCAATCCAACACCGGCGGCCTGGTACTCAGGGATGATGCCAGGACTATTGGCTGGCCGGTTCAGCGCCGCGGATTGCGCCATCGACCTGGCACCACTGTGCCGGGCCTGCGATATCGAGCTCTATATGGGCAAGATCCAGGCGCTGGATGCCGATGCTCGCTCGCTGTCTCTTACCGACGGCACACAGCTCGACTACCAGCGACTGTCACTTAACACTGGCTCGATTCCGCCGCTGCCCGAGGTCCGGGACAATAGCGTCGCTCTGCTGCCGGCCAAGCCCTTCCCCAAACTTCACCAGACCTGGACTGCTTGGCAGCAGCCCACATCAACCGCGCCGACCTGTGTCGCGATACTCGGCGGTGGCCCGGCCGCATTTGAACTGGCACTTGCTCTGCGAGCCAGCCTGCCCGCTACCGACGTGGTATTGATAAGCGCCTCCCGTCTGCTCGCAAGCCATCCCGCTGCGTTGATAGCACGCGCTCAGCGGCTATTAAGGCAACGCGGCGTCAGGTTGATCGAGCAACAAAAAATCACCCGCATATACCACGGCCAGCTGTTCAATGGCGATCAGCCATTACTGCTATGCGAGGCTGTGGTGGCAGCTACTGGCGCCAGCGCTCCCGACTGGCTGCGCGGCAGCGGCCTGGCCGTGGATACAGACGGATTTGCCCGCATTGGCAAGAGCCTGATCAGCACCAGCCACCCTGAGGTGTTTGCCACAGGCGATTGCGCCAGCCTCCCCGGCGCGTTGCGTTCGGGTGTATATGCGGTGCGCCAGGGCGCTTTTCTGGCGGACAATATCCTCGGCCAACTGCAGGGCACTGCACTGCGGCATTACCAACCACAGCGCCAGGCACTGGCATTGCTGGCCACCGCCGACGGTGGCGCGCTGATGAGTTATGGCCGCTGGGTTGCGTCGGGCCGGTTGATGGGTTGGTGGAAGGACCGTCTGGATATCGGCTTTATGCAACGCCATCGCATATCTCTCGAGCAGACGCACGGTCATCGCCATTAACCTTTCGGCGTAGTAAACGCTAGACCAAAGGCGCATTGTTAGGCTAGGCACCTGTCCACATAATCAATGCTCAGCCATCGTTGATTGCGCTTTGCCATCATACTGGTCTGGCCAAGGAAGAGAGCCATGCTGAACGGGTCTAATAATAAAAAGCTCTGTCTCATCGCCCAACTGCTGATCCTGATCGGAGCAGCTTGGTACTTGGGTGTCTCCGCCCTATGGTTTGCCGTGCCTCTGGCATTGTTGCCCTGGCTCACGCTACTGGGCCGCTCAGACGCCGCCACCACTGAAGATAGCGCCAACAGCCTTGCTGAGTTGGCGAGAAAACTGTCCCAATCTACCTGTAGTAACGCCATCGCCGCAGCCGAGGTGTCCTACTCGGTCGAACAGCTGGCGGGGCGCATTTCTTCGCAGCTCGCTGCCACTACACAAGCCGCCAGCAATGCCGGCGCCATCGCACAACAGGTGGAACAGGCTGCAAGCTACGCTGCCAACGCCGACCAGGCCGCCGAAGCAGCGCTGAGTAGCAGCGCGTCCGGCAAGCAGGCGCTGGATCACACCACCGCCTTGATGCAACAGCTGGCGAGCAAGGCCGACGACAGCCTGGGCATGCTCGCACAACTGAATGACCGGGCCGCCAAGATCGTGCAGGTCACGCAAGTTATCGAAGGCATCGCCAGCCAGACCAATCTGCTGGCCCTGAACGCGGCGATCGAAGCCGCACGCGCAGGGGATATGGGCCGTGGTTTTGCGGTGGTGGCCGATGAAGTTAGAGCGCTGGCCAGCCGCACCAGCCAGTCGACTTCGGAAGTGTCCATCATTATCGATGAGATGCATCAGCAAGCCGGACTCGTCACCGGGGGCATCAATGAACTGGTTGGGCAAATCCAAGCGGGCGTGCAACTGATCCAACAGGCAGACACACAGTTGGCGGGCATCAACCAGCAAGGTGATGCGGTCAAACAAGCTACCGCGCTGATCGCCCACAGCAGCGCCGCCAATCGTGACCAACTGGACAGCCTCTCCACCGCAGTAGAGCAGGTGCGCTCAGATCTGGCCGACAGTGACGAACAAACACGCCTACTCGGCAACGAAGCTAACCAACTGGTGGAGATTGCCGAACAAGTCAGTGAGATGCTGGCTGAGATCGCGCTGGACCCTTATCACCAGCGTTGCTATGAAGCAGCGCAAGCTGCCGCCCGAGCCATTGAGGAGCGCTTCGAGGCTGATATTCAAAGTGGCGACCTCAGCCTGGACCGGCTGTTCAATACCACCCTCAAACCCATCGACGGCACCCGGCCGCAGCAGTACCATAGCGAATTCGACACTTATACCGACCAGGTACTGCCAGGGATCCAGGAGCCGCTGCTGCGGGATAATTCCGCGCTGGTGTATGCCATCGCGACCACCATCGCCGGCTACGTGCCCACCCACAACAGTGCCTTTTGCGCTCGCCCTAACGGCAATCTGCAACATGACACCCAGTACTGCCGGACCAAAAGGCTATTCAACGACCGGACCGGCTCACGTTGCGGCAGCCATGAAAAAACCCTGTTGCTGCAGACCTACAAGCGCGATACCGGCGAGATCATGCACGACCTGTCCGTACCCATTCGCGTGCGCGGGCGGCACTGGGGTGGGATCAGATTGGGGTATCGGCCAGAGGCGGTGTAAGGCGGGACGCATCTCACCCGCCCACCACCGTCATTCTCGCTCTACTCCGTCATTCTCGCTCTACTCCGTCATTCCCGCGCAGGCGGGAATCCATTTTGACCTGGGTGTACGGCAGAGAGGGGGCGGCCTGAAAGCGAACGATTATCCAGAACAAGCCGCAAATCTAAGCCGCCCGCCGTGGATCCGCCAGCTCACGTAATATCTGTTCGATCAGATCCGCCTGCACTTCCTGACGCAACTGCGTGAACAACTCGGTTGCTTCGGGGTATTGGCGGGTCATCAGGCTTAGCCACTGCTTGATTCGCCCTGGGGAGTGGCGGTCAATCATGCGCGCGCGGGTCTGCACAAAGAATTCGGCGATCCACGGCAACAGTGCCTGCCAGTCCATGGGCTCGATCGGTTGGCCGGCGCGTGCACGGCTGATCCGCAGCGCCAGGTCGGGTTGCACCACTAGCCCGCGGCCGATCATCACCGATTCGCAGCCACTGAGAGCCTGTATACGCTGATGATCGGCCTGGTCCCAGACCTCGCCATTGGCGATCACCGGCACTGTGACCGCTTCACGAATACGCGCGATCCATTCCCAGTGGGCGGGTGGTTTGTAGCCGTCCATCTTGGTGCGGGCATGCACGGCAATTTCTGCCGCACCCGATTCAGCCAGCGCCTGGGCGCAGTCAAGGGTCAGGCTGGTGTCGCTGTAACCCAGACGCATCTTGGCGGTCACCGGAATGCCCGCGGGGGTGGCTGCACGCACGGCAGTCACGATACGTGCCAGTTGCTCCGGCTCGCGCAGCAGGGTCGCACCACCGCCATGGCGGTTCACCGTCTTCGCCGGGCAACCGAAATTCAGGTCTATGGCAGGCGCGCCCCATTGCGCCAATTGCGCGGCATTCACACCCAGCCAGTGGGCGTCCGAGCCGAGCAATTGCGGGTGCACGGGAACGCCTGCGCGGGTTTTCCAGCCATGATGCATCTCGGGAATAAAGCGCTCTACCGTGCCCAGGTTCAAGGCAGTATCAGTCACGCGCATAAATTCGCTGACGCAGCGATCAATACCGCCAATCCGGGTAAGAATATCGCGCATGGGCGGATCGACCAGGCCCTCCATCGGCGCCAGTACGATAAGCGGCATGCCTTGGCCAATAGCAGCCTGCTTGATCACGGCTCGATACCGTGGTCTTTAAGCAGATCCAGCAGGCCTTGCTCATCCATCACGGCCACATTCAGCTGTTCAGCCTTGGCCAGCTTGCTGCCCGCACCAGGCCCGGCGACCACGCAGTAGGTCTTGGCCGATACGCTACCAGCGACCTTGGCACCCAGGCTTTCCAGGTGATCCTTGGCTACATCGCGGGAGAAGGTTTCCAACGCGCCGGTCAGCACCCAGGTCTGGCCACTCAGGGGCATGCCTTCGCTTTGCACCGCTTTGGCACTCTCCCAATGCATGCCGAAGGCCTTGAGCTGCTGCTCGATCTGCAGCACGCGATCGCGGCGCTGAGGATCGGCGAAGTAGTCGCGCAATCCGCTCTGGGCCTTTTCGCTGAAACGCTCTACCCGCTTCAGTTCCAGCCAGTCGGCCTGCATGATGGCTTCCAGGCTGCCTAGCGTTGCCGCTAATCGTTCAGCGCCGGTCTTGGCTACGCCGGGTATTTCCAGCCGGGCGATAAATTCGGCGAGGCTGACACTGGCGGCCAGGTCCGGGTTGAGATCGCCCTCTTCCTGCAATACCAGCCCGCGCTCGAGCAACTGACTGATGACCGTGCGGTTATGCTCGTCGGCAAAGAAAGAATGAATCTCGTGGGCCACTTCCGCGCCCACCTCCGGCAGGTACACCAGCACCTCCGGCATTGCTTGACTGATGCGCTCTAGCGACCCCAGCGAGCGCGCCAACAGTTTGGCGGTCTCTTCGCCTACATCCGGAATACCCAGCGCATAGATAAACCTGGCCAGCGTTGGTTGCTTGCTGTCCTGAATCGCGCCGAGCAGGTTCTTGGTCGATATTTCGGCGAAACCTTCCAGCGCCAGTACCTGCTCATAGGTCAGCAGATACAGATCCGCTGGCGAGCCGACCAGCCCGGTATCAACCAATTGCTCGACGATCTTCTCACCCAGACCGTCGATATCCAGCGCACGCCGCGAGACAAAATGAATGATCGCCTGCTTCAGCTGCGCCTGGCAGGTGAGACGGCCCACGCAACGATATACGGCGCCTTCGCTGATGGTTTCCCGGCCTCTGCCGCGTTTGACCAGTTGCGTGCGTTCGACATCCGAGCCACACACCGGGCATTGCCGCGGAATCTCTACCGCGCGCGCATCTGCCGGGCGGCGGTCGGCAACCACCTGCACGACCTGGGGAATCACGTCACCGGCCCGGCGGATGATGACGCTGTCGCCGATCATCAACCCCAGCCGCGCGACTTCGTCCATATTATGCAAAGTGGCGTTGGACACGGTTACCCCGGCAACCAGCACTGGCCGCAAGCGCGCCACCGGCGTCACCGCGCCGGTGCGGCCCACCTGGAATTCGACATCCAGCAGTTCGGTGACTTCTTCCATTGCCGGAAATTTGTGTGCTATGGCCCAGCGCGGTTCGCGGGCGCGGAAGCCCAGTTCGCGCTGATAGGCCAGTTTATTTACCTTGAACACCACGCCGTCGATCTCGTAACCCAGCGCGGCGCGGCGCTCGCCGATATCCCGGTAATAATCCAGACAGGCGTCCACGCCAGCGGCCAGCTTGAGCTCCCTGCTGATACTCAGCCCCCACTCGCGAAGCTGGTGCAGGATGCCGACCTGAGTGTCCGGCAGGTCGCCGTCGACGCGGCCGATGCCGTAACAACAGAACTCCAGCGGACGCGAACGGGTGATATTGGGGTCCAGTTGCCGCAGCGAACCGGCCGCAGCGTTGCGCGGATTGGCGAAGGTCTTTGTGCCGGCTTCACGGGCACGCTGATTCAGCGCGTCAAACCCGGCCTTGCTGATAAAGACTTCGCCGCGCACTTCGAGCACTGCGGGCCAACCCTGACCACGCAGCTTTAACGGGACATTGCGGATGGTGCGCACGTTGCTGGAGATGTCTTCGCCGGTACTGCCATCGCCGCGGGTAGCCCCGCGCACCAGTTGGCCATTTTCGTACAGCAGGCTGACTGCCAGGCCGTCGAGTTTGGGCTCGCAGCAGTATTCCACCTGCGTATCAGCTCCCACACCACCACCAAACAGATCACCCTCTGGCAGATCCAGCCCTTCACGCACACGTCGATCGAAATCCCGCATGCTTTGCTCGTCGAAGGCATTGCCCAGGCTGAGCATGGGCACTTCGTGGGTGACCGTACCAAAGGCCGCCAAAGCAGAACCACCCACGCGCTGGGTCGGCGAGTCAGGGGTAATCAGGTCAGGCTGCGCTTGTTCAATGGCCTTGAGTTCGTTGAACAGGCGGTCGTATTCCGCATCGGGAATCGAGGGTTCATCGAGCACGTAATAGCGATGGTTGTGAAGGTCAATCTGCTCGCGCAACTCAATCGCACGGGCAGCCGGGTCCTGGGTTTGAGTCATGATGGGTATCGGTCGGGAATCGGATGCCAATTGTACCCAATGGCGGGCGCGCGCGTCAGGGGTTGCGTGTTTGTCGGTTGGTGGGGTGGCTGGTCGGTTGGACCGCTATCGCGGCGAGGCCGCCGCTCCTACCAGGGTGGGGGGTGATCTGGATGGGATGCGGCTTGGTTGTGGTCTGCTATCGCGGCGGGGCCGCCGCTACTATGTGTGCACTCTCTGGGTAGGAGCGGCGGCCTCGCCGCGATGGGTGTGACCCACCCCACAAATCCTCTACCAGCCACTACAACCAACCCTAAACATCCAACAAACTGCAGTTACAACATCAAGGATGATACCCATGCAATCAAAACACCCACCCGAAAGCCACCGGCTGCGGCTTGGCCGTACTTCGGAGTCAGGCAGGTTTTATTTGTTGACGACTGTCACCCGGCAGCGCAATCCGGTGTTTTCAGACCTGCACGCAGCTCGCGCTTTGATCCGTATCCTCGCCCGCCAACACAAGGTGGGCAAAGTCGCCAGCTATGCCTTTGTGGTTATGCCGGATCACCTGCATTGGCTGGTGCAATTACAGGATGATCGGCTGGATTTGTTGATGCACCGGGTGAAGTCCATTTCGTCTCGTCAGATTGGGCAGCTCAGATGGCAAGCAGGCTTTCACGATCATGCGTTGCGGCGCGAGGCAGATTTGAGGAAGGCAGCGCGTTATATCATCGCCAATCCGTTGCGGGCGGGGTTGGTTGATAGCGTTGGGGATTATCCGCACTGGGATGCGCTTTGGTTGTAGTTCGCTATCGCGGCGGGGCCGCCGCTCCTACCAGGGTGGGGGTGATCTGGATAGGATGTGTTTTGGTTGTAGTCTGCTATCGCGGCGGGGCCGCCGCTCCTACCGGGTCTAGTGCCGGAGCCTTTATGTGCGCACGGCCAGGGTGGGAGCGGCGGCCTCGCCGCGATGGGTTTGGGAGGGCCTAATTCAGCGCCGCATGCTGTAATGCTTGCGTTCAAACTCGGCGATGCGCAGGCGGTAATGCTCGATAGTTTGCGCGGTAAGGACGCTGCGTTGTTCGTCCTTAAGGTCGCCGCCCAGTTCGTGGGCCAGTTTACGCGCGGCAGCGATCATCAGATCCAGGGCTTGTTTGGGGTGCCGAGGGCCGGGCAGGCCCATGAAGAAGCTGACGGCACGCACGCGCGTGTGGTCCATCTCGTCCAGATCGAATACGCCGGGCTTCAAGGCATTGGCCATGGAAAACAGCACGTCGCCATTCCCGCTCATGCTTTCGTGCCGGTGAAAAATATTCATTTCACCATGGCGCAAGCCGCTCTCCAGAATGCTCTGCAGTAGCGCTGAGCCAGCGAATCCTTCTTCATCGCGGGCGATCACGTTAATGACCAGCACCTCTTCAACCGGCGCTGCTTCTTTTTTCGGCGGCTCCCCGTCAGTTGACTTGATCGGGGCTTTGGCTTCAGGCGACTTGGCAGGTTTGCCGGGTTTGGTCGGCTTTGCGGTCATACCGCTGGCACCCAAGGGATCAAGCAATACCGGAGGAGCTGGCTCTTCCAGATCCAGGCCAACCTGCTCCGGCTGACGCTTTTCCACAGGCATCTGCAAGGCCGGGTCCGAGTCGAAATCATCCTCATCGAAGGATGGTTCCTCGCGCTCGTGGCGTTCCTGGCGCTCATGCCGGCCGACCACGCGGGGCGGGCCTAGCAGGTCAGCAGCCTCTTCCGGATCAGGCAGGTCTTTGACGCTGCGATCCAGCTTGAAACGGATTTTCGAACGACCACCCATACGCCGCCAGCCGTCAAACAGAATGCCGGCGATTACCAGTAGGCCGATAATGATGAGCCACTCACGCAAACCGAAATCCATGAATATCCTGACCCTGTTCTTCTGATTCTGTTCTGGCTCAAGCCCTTGGGCACGAACCTTAAAGTAAGTTGATGCTGTGACATTAACATGCCAGCGCGCAGCTTTACACTGCTGCCAGTGCCGCAGCCTCTTCTACGTCTACTGTGACCAGCCTGGAGCAACCAGGTTCATGCATAGTAACGCCGAGCAATTGGTCGGCCATTTCCATCGCGATTTTGTTATGAGTAATGTAAATGAATTGCACTCGCTTCGACATCTCTTTAACAATTCGCGCATAACGCCCGACGTTGGCGTCGTCCAGCGGCGCGTCAACTTCGTCGAGCATGCAGAACGGTGAAGGGTTGAGCTGGAAGATGGAAAACACCAGCGCAATCGCCGTCAGCGCCTTTTCCCCACCGGACAGCAGGTGGATGGTGCTGTTCTTCTTGCCCGGCGGCCGGGCCATGATGGTCACGCCGGTATCGAGCAGATCCTCGCCGGTCAGCTCCAAATAGGCATGGCCGCCGCCAAATACCTTGGGAAACAGCGCCTGCAATCCATGATTTATCTTGTCGAAGGTTTCCTTGAAGCGGCTGCGGGTTTCCTTGTCGATCTTGCGGATCACCTGTTCCAGCGTATTTAGCGCCTCATCCAGGTCAGCATTCTGCGCATCCAGATAACGTTTACGCTCGGATTGCTGCTGATACTCGTCGATGGCCGCCAGATTGATGGCGCCCAGCCGCTGAATACGTGCATCCAGCTGGCCCAATTGTTGATCCCAATCGGCCTCGGTGGCGCCTTCAGGCAGGAGTTCGAGCACGGCCTTGAGATCGTAGCCTGATTCCAGCAACTGCTCCTGCAACCCCTGACGGCGGGTTTGCAGGTCGCGGGCGATCAGGCGCTGCTCGTCCAGTTGCCCACGCAACAGTTGGGCCTGCTGTTCGGCCTGGGTACGGCGCCGGTCCTGCTCACGCATTTGCTGATCGACCGCTTCCACCGCCTGACGCGCTTGAGTCAGGTCTTTTTCAACCTGAATACGTTGCTCGAGCAGGCTTTCCAGCTCGATACGCTGATCCTCTTCCGGGGCCTGACTTTCCTCGATGGTCATTTTCAGCTGTTCACGGCGCTCGCCTAAGCGCTCGGCCTGCGCCGTCAAACGCTCGAGCCCTTGACTGGTCGAATCCTGCTGGGCGCGCAAGGACTGCACGCGCAGCGCCAGTTGATGGGCCTTGTCCTTGTGTTGGCGCGCGTGCTGGCGGGCGTGGTCCAGCCCTTCGCGAACCTGATCCCGCTGGCGCAGCAGTTCTTCGCGCTGACCGGCATCGGCGGCCATATGATCAAGGGCGGCCTGCAAGGTCATGCGCGCCTCACCGATCTGCTCCTGCTCGTCACTGCGTTGCGCCTTGATATCTTCAAGATCGTCGGTGATGCGTTGGCGCCGGGCGTTGACCTGCTCCAGGCGCACCTGCCGCGCCGACCACTGCGCCTTGAGATCGCCCTGCTCACGGCTCTGGGCGGCCAGCCCCTGCTGCAGCCCATCGCGCTGCTGCTCAAGTTGGCGAATTCGTTCGCGCAGGGCGTCGACGCGTCTATTGTCTTCTTCCAGTGCGGCCTCCTGCTCGGCGGTGCGCGCTTCCAGGCTGTCGATTTCCTGCTGACGCGCCAATACACCGGCTTCGTTGGCCTCACCGCGCTGGTAACGCAACCAGTTCGGCCCCAGCCAATGACCCTCAAGGGTAATCACCGATTCATGCGCGGCCAACTCCTGGCGCAGCGCCAGCGCCTGTTCCAGGCTGTCGGCGGTACGCACCGTGCCAAGCCAGGCACGCAGGTCTACCGGGCAGCGGACTTTGTCCAGCAGGCTCGGCCCCCCGCGGTTAACCGCCACAAGTGCTTGATTCTCGAGCAGGCGCAAACTGCCCTGGTCAAACGCGCCCAGGGTGGCTGCCACACTATTGAGATCGTCCAGACTCACTGCTTGCAGGTCATCACCCAATACGGTCTCTACTGCGCGCTCCCAACCGCTATCCACCTGCAGCTGTTCCGCCAGGTGCGGGAGGCCCTGCAAGCCCTGCTCCTGCAACCATTGGCGCACACCCTGGCCATGGTCCAACGCGGCCTGCTGCAACGCCTCCAGCGATGCCAGTCGGCCGCTGCTGCGTTGTATCTCGCCGCGACGGATATCGCGTTCCTGATGCAGCGCGTTAAGAGTCTCACGTTCTTGCTGAAGCCCCTCGGACAGGTCTTCCAATTGCTGCTGTTCGCTTTCGCTACGCAATTCCATCTCGGCAAGCTGCTCACCGAGTTCGGCCAGTTCGTCGTCCAGCGGCCCGGCAGTCAAGCCGCTGCGCTCATCCTCAAGGCGCTGGATACGCTCACTGAGGCGTTCTATTGCTTGCTCCAGATGGCGAATACGTGATTGCTCGACTTCTGCCTGCTGGCGCGGGGCGGCGGCTTGTTGGTTGAACTGGTCCCAGGCCGACTGCCAGCTCTGCATGGCTTCTTCGGCGGTCTGCAACAGGCCAGAGGTGTCTTCATCTGCGGCGCTGGCCATCTCCAGTTCAGGTTCGATTTCAGCCAGCTCATTGTGCAAATCAGCGAGCAATGCCTGGTCCTGACTCAGGTGACTCTGCGCCTCCTGCCAGGCCTGCTCGGTCTGCTCCATATCGTCATAGAGCTGCCGCTGCCGGTCGCGATTAAACTGCAGCACCTGTTCGATCCGGCTGATATCCGCGCCAACACTGTAATACCGGGCTTGAGCCTGATTGAAAGAGTCGGTCAGATCCGCATGCTGGTCGCGCTGTTTTTCCACTTCGCTGTCGGCATTGCGCTGCTCGGCAATCAGCGCTTCCATGCCGATCTCCAGCTCGCGCACCCGATGCTCGCGTTCCACCGTCTGAGCGTCCATCGCCAGCCAGCGCAGCGCTTGCAGCTGGGCTTTGAGCTGGCGTTCTTCGGCCTTGAATTCCTTGTACTTCTCGGCCGCCTGGGCCTGACGCTGTAGATGCGCCAGTTGCCGCTCCAGCTCTTCGCGCAGATCGGTCAGGCGCGCGAGGTTCTCATGGGTACGGCGTATGCGGTTCTCGGTTTCGCGGCGGCGCTCCTTGTACTTGGAGATGCCAGCGGCCTCCTCGATAAATAACCGCAACTCATCAGGCTTGGCCTCGATCAGTTTGGAGATCATGCCCTGTTCAATAATCGAGTAGCTGCGTGGGCCCAGACCGGTACCGAGGAAAATGTCGGTAATATCCCGGCGCCGGCACTTGGTGCCGTTCAGGTAATACTGGTTCTGTGCTTCGCGGGTGACTTTGCGGCGGATGGATATTTCGTTATAGCCGGCATACTCGCCCTTGAGTGTGCCATCGCTGTTGTCGAAGATCAGCTCGATGGATGCCTGACTGACGGGTTTGCGCGAATTGGAGCCATTGAAAATGACATCGGTCATCGATTCGCCACGCAGGTTCTTTGCCGAGCTTTCGCCCATGACCCAGCGCACCGCATCGATGATGTTGGATTTGCCACAACCGTTCGGGCCGACCACCGCGCCCATGTTGGTCGGGAAAAACACCGTGGTAGGGTCCACGAAGGACTTGAACCCCGCCAATTTGATGCATTTCAATCGCATTGAGTCATCTGTCCTTGAGGATTGTCGCTCAAACCTGCATTTTTACCCACTAAGGCGGTCCATGAGAAGCCCTATGGCCGAAATACCCTGTGCGCAGGCACTGTAAAGATGGCCAAGCAGCACGCGGTACGGCAAAATTGCCGGCGCCCTCGAAGCAGCCCAATTATCACCTTGTTGAAGCGAATGCCTGCATGCCCTTGCCAGCGGATATGGATCAACTCTACAGCAGCCTGATGGACGAAGAGGATACCCGCGTTTGCAAGGATATCCCTGATAGTGCCTGCAGCAATGTGCCAGAGAATTTCTTTCGTCAGGTCGCGGCTACTACCCTGACGACCCTGGGCGACACCCTGACCAACCCGAAGACCACCCTGGCCTGGCTGATGGGCGTCGTCGGCGCACCAGTGGCGCTGGTCGCTTGGCTGGTGCCGATCCGCGAATCGGGCTCGATGCTGCCGCAACTGTTTATCGCCGCCTATGTGCGGCAGCTGCAAAAGCGCAAGAGCGTATGGATTGCCGGCAGTCTGGTACAGGCCGCGGCCCTGCTGGCCATGGGCACTGCGGCCTGGCTTACCAGCGGCCTGTTGGCCGGGCTGCTGATTCTCGGTTGTCTGGTGGTGTTCAGCCTGGCCCGCGGCTTGTGTTCGGTGGCGAGCAAGGATGTGATTGGCAAAACCGTGCCCAAAACCCGCCGCGGCCGCCTGAATGGCCTGGCCAGCAGCCTCTCAGGATGGCTGGCGCTGGCGTTCGGCGTTTATTGCATGATCTGGCCGCCGGCCGATGACGACACGCTGTTCTACGCTCTCTTGCTAATCACCTCGGCGTTGCTCTGGGTTGCCGCCAGCCTGATCTATCGACTGATCGAGGAAGCGCCCGGGGCAACAGAGGGCGGTGACAACGCCGTGCGCCAGGCGCTGGGCAAGATCAGTCTGATGCGCGACGATGCGCCCTTCCGGCGCTTTGTCATTACCCGTGCGTTGCTGCTGTGTTCGGCCCTGTCCGCGCCCTATTACGTGCTCCTGGGCCAGGACCTGAACAGCGGCCTGGGTATGCTCGGCGCCTTTCTGGTTGCCAATGGCCTGGCCAGCAGCCTGAGCGCGCTGTTCTGGGGGCGCATGGCCGACAAGTCGAGCAAGCAGGTGCTGATTCGTGCGGCGCTTCTTGCCAGCTTGCTGGGGCCTGCGGTGGTGGCAGTGCATTGGTGGGTGGAACTGCCGCAGATACTGCACGCCTGGCTGTTTCCGCTGGCATTCTTTATCCTCGGCATTGCCCATGCCGGAGTTCGCGTAGGACGCAAGACCTATGTGCTGGACATGGCCGGCGGCAATAAGCGCACCGATTATGTCGCCGTTGGTAACAGCATCATCGGCTTGTTGTTACTCTTTACCGGGCTATTCGGCTTGCTTAGCTCGCTGATCGGCGCCGCCGGCATGTTGCTGCTACTGTCGGGCATCGGTCTGGCCGGCGCCTTGCTATCCTTTACCCTTAACGACGTTCAATCCTGAACGTCATCACCTCTGTAAGCGGAAGCCTTCAATGTCTATCGATGCATCCTCCGATGCCCCACAGGGTTTGCCAGCCAGCCGTATTATCGGCCTGATACTCGGCACCTTCTTCCTCCTTGCCACGCTGGTGTTTCCCGCACCGGGGGGCATGTCCAACGAAGCCTGGCTGGCTCTGGGCATGATGCTGCTGATGGCCACCTGGTGGTCCACCGAGGCCATCGCCATCCCCGCCACGGCGCTGTTGCCGATTGTACTGATCCCCGCACTGGGGTTAGGCACGGTGGCCAGTGCGACTACGCCCTACGCCAACCCGATCATTTTTCTGTTTATGGGCGGCTTTGTGCTTGGCCTGGCCATGCAACGCTGGAATCTGCACAAGCGTATTGCACTGATGACCTTGCTTGCGGTCGGTAGCCAGCCACGCCGACAAATTGCCGGCTTCATGATCGCCACCGCCTTTCTGAGCATGTGGGTCAGCAATACCGCTACCACCATCATGATGCTGCCGATTGGTCTGTCGGTCATCAGCATGATGGGCTCCGCCAACCCGGAAGCGGTACGCCGTTTTGCCACAGCCCTGTTGCTGGCGATTGCCTATGCCGCAAGCGTTGGCGGTATCGCCACTTTGATCGGTACCCCGCCGAACGCGCTGCTAGCGGCCTACCTGGCTGAGAATCAGGGTATCGACATTGGCTTTGCCCAGTGGATGCTGATCGGCGTGCCGGTGTCAGTGTCCATGCTGGTAGCCATCTGGTTCTGGCTGGCGCGCCGGGACTTCGGGCTGGCCGAAGAGTCGGCGCAGAGCTCAGCCGGGCTGCGCGATCAGCTTAATGCGCTGGGCTCTATGAGCCTGGGCGAGAAGCTGGTAGGCATCGTCTTCGTTTGCACCGCCATGGCCTGGATATTCCAGCCCCTGCTCTCGGCCAATCTGGTTCCCTGGTTGAACGACACCGTGATCGCCATAGCCGCTGCCATCATCATGTTTCTGATTCCGGTGAGTCCGCGAGATCGGGTGTTTTTGATGGATTGGGATACGGCCAAGGATATGCCCTGGGGCGTATTGCTGCTGTTCGGTGGTGGGTTGGCGCTGGCGGGCGCTATCAGCAGTTCTGGCCTGGCCACCTGGATCGCCGAGAGCCTGGGTGTGTTGGGTATGCTGCCGGCCTTGCTGATGATCGCCCTGGTGGTGACGGTCATCATCTTCCTCACCGAGGTGACCAGCAACACCGCAACGGCCGCTGCTTTCCTGCCGTTACTCGGGGCGCTGGCGATGTCGCAGGACGTGTCGCCGGTGTTCTTCACCGTGCCCGCTGCCATCGCCGCTAGCTGTGCCTTTATGATGCCGGTTGCCACGCCGCCCAACGCCATCGTGTTCGGCAGCGGTCATATGCATATCAGTGACATGATCAAGGCCGGCTTTGCGTTGAATCTGCTAGGTATTGTGCTGGTGACACTGGCGGGATACGTGCTGGTAGGCTGGGTCTTCGGGGTCTGATTCTGGCTGCGGATACAGCGGACTGCGCCGTGCTGGTAACGGCGCAGTCTGGCAAATCAGCGAACAGACGCGGTGGGCTTATCAATCACCTGATCGATCACCAGCAATACGGCCTGCGGGTCACCTACGCGTACCTCATCTACCTGGCCCTGGTGCGAGCCCTGCATCGCATCACCGGTGGGTGATAGCCGAGCGGTCAGTTGCAGCACCTGCCCTTCGCTCAGCTCGACGTCAGGCAGCATGGCATCAGCCGCGCTCAGCAGCACATCTACTGGCAGTTCTGCCACGCTGAAACGCCGTGCTACCAGCGGCATCGGTGGGCCCGCCGGATCGCGGGCAAAGACGAATATCACCGCATCGGGATCAACCTGTGCGGCAACCTCTTCGCTCAATTCAAGACGCAGACTGATTACTTCGCTCAGGTTCTGTTCTTCCTGTGCGGGCTGTTCGCCGCCTGCCGCTGCAATGCGCTCGCGAGCGCGGTCAATCCCGCCCTGAATCGCTTGAGCGCCTTCTCCGCCCGGCGGCATACCCGCCAACAAGCGCTGCCAATAATCGATCGCAGCAGGGTAATCGCCACTTTCAAACGCGGCGATACCCAGCAGGCCGAGCGCCGTCGGCTCGCGTGGCTCCAGTTCTAGGGCCTTGTTCAGGGCCGCTACCGCAGGGCTATCGAGCTGATTACCGGCAGCGAAAAAGCGTGCCTGAGCCAGCTGCGCGAGGACTTCGGGACGTTCGCCCAGACGCTCGAGGCTTTGCCCGAATGCGTTAACGGCCAGATCCGGCTGCTGCGCCGACAGGTAGGCCCTGCCGAGCATATACCAGGCCTCGCCGTTCTCCGGCTGAACTTCGGTAATGCGTTGCATACGGTCAATCATGGCTTCCAGATTCGCCGGTTGCGGGCTGGTTTGCATTTCCCGGTACAGACTCAACCCGGCAGGATTGCCCCAGGCAAAGTACAAACCGACCACAATCAGCGGCAATAACCCGGCGGAAATGATCAACATCCATGGCCCACCGCGGCGGCCGGGGCGCTCATCGCCATCCGCGCGGGCGGTGTCTTCGAGCAGCAGCCGGCTGGCTTCTTCCAGGGTGTCATCGCGCTCTTGGGTGGTGAGATCACCGGCGGCCACCTGGGCATCCAGCTCTGCCATGCGCTCCTGATAGAGCGCCACATTCAACGCGGCGCGATCAACAGCCTGGTGCCGGCGATGTTTCCACAGGGGCCAAATCACCGCCAGCACGCCCATGATCAACAACAGAACACTCAACAACCAAAAATCAGTCATGGGACGACTTCTTCTCCAACAGGGATTTCAAACGTTGCTGCTCTTCAGCATTCAGATGCTGACCAGCCGCACTGCGCAGGGCGCGCTGGCGTCGGCGCAGCATGACTACCAGCCCGAGCAGACCGGCCAGCAGAAAAAATGCCGGGGCAAACCAAAGAACCGCTGTTTGGGCGGTCAGCGCCGGTTTATAGCGAACGAACTCGCCGTAGCGCATGACCATAAAATCGACGATCTGGTCATTGCTCTGGCCTTCATCAAGCATGCGGAAAATTTCGCGGCGCAGGTCGTTGGCAATCGGCGAGTTTGAATCGGCGATGTTCTGGTTCTGACATTTGGGGCAGCGCAGCTCGTTACTGAGCTGATAAAAGCGCGCGCGTTGCTCCTCGGTGTCAAATTCATAGGTATCAATCGCGGCCAGGGCCGACACTGAGAACACCAGCGCCCATAGCAGTAGCAGACTGCGCTTCATGGTTGCGCCTCCTCGACCAGAGCCTGATAACGCGGCGCCAGTTCAGATTGCCAGACGCGCTCATCTATCACGCCGATAAATTTGTAGCGGATCACCCCTTGGGCGTCCACCAGGAAAGTCTCCGGCGCGCCATAGACGCCCAGATCCAGCCCCAGCCGGCCTTGCGGATCGCTGATATTCAACTGGTAGGGGTTGTGCAGGTCACGCAGCCACTTGCGCGCCGCTTCGGTGTCATCCTTGTAATTGACGCCATGGATAACCACGCCCTGCTCGGCGAGCTTGTTGAGCACCGGGTGCTCAACCCGGCAGGCCACGCACCAGGTCGCCCAGACATTGACCAGCGAGGGCTTACCCTTGAGGTCCTGCATGCTGATATCGGCCTGCCCTTCTTCCACCGAGGGCAATTGGAACGCTGGAAATTCTTTGCCAATCAATACCGAGGGCAGGTTTTCGTTGTCCAGGTATAAGCCCTTGAACAGGAACACCAGCAACGCCAGGAACACCGCTAGCGGCAATAACATCAATGCCCGCTTCATAGGCTGTGCTCCGCAGTCAGTTTGGCGGCCTTGGCTTGCCGTGAGCGCAACCGATAGCGCTTGTCGCTGGCCGCCAGCAAACCACCAAAGGTCATCAATAACCCACCCAGCCAGATCCAGCGCACGAAAGGCTTGATATGCACGCGCATGGCCCAGGCATCGCCGCCCAGCGGCTCACCCATGGCAACAAACAGATCACGAGTGACGCCAGCATGAATCGCCGCTTCGGTCATCAGCTGATTCTGTACGGTATACAGACGCTTTTCCGGCCGCAGGGTGGTGATCTGCCGATCACCCTTGAACACGTTGACCACCGCTTTGTCGGACTCCCAGTTAGAACCCTCCAGGTGGCGGATACCTTCAAACTCGAAGGTGTAACCGCCCAGCTCCAACTGATCGCCAGGCACCATACGCAAGTCACGCTGACTATCGAACAGGCTGGCACCCACCACACCCACCGCACAGACGGCGATCCCGATGTGCGCCAGGGTCATGCCCCAATAGCTGCGGGTCAGGCCTCTAAGGCCCTTGACCGCGCCCTTGTGACGGATCTTGTTGCGGATGTCCTTGAAGCTCATGCCGACCACCCAGAACACCAGCAGCAACATGCTGCCCACCGCCAGGTGATGGTCACCAATCCAAATGGCCAGCAACACGGCCGCGACAGCGGCGCCAGCCAGCACCCACTTGAGCTGACTGAACAGCCATTTAACCGGCGTGTCCTTCCAGCGGCTGAGCATGCCTACGCCCATTGCCGCCATCAGCAGCGCCATCAACGGCAGGAATAACGCGTTGAAATACGGCGGGCCCACCGACACCAGCGTACCGCTGACCGCATCCAGTACCAGCGGATAGAGGGTGCCGAGCAGGATCATCAGCGCCGCGACCACCAGAATCACGTTATTGATCAGCAGGAAGGTCTCCCGCGACCAGAGCGCAAAGCCGATCTGACTTTTAACCACGGGCGCGCGCAGGGCGTACAACAGCAAGGAGCCGCCGACCACGACCAGCAGGAAACCGAGAATAAATACGCCTCGCTCGGGATCAGTGGCGAAGGCATGCACTGAGGTCAATACCCCGGAGCGAACCAGGAAGGTACCCAGCAGGCTCAGCGAGAAGGTCGCAATCGCCAGCAGCACGGTCCAGCTTTTGAATACGCCGCGCTTTTCGGTCACCGCCAGCGAGTGAATCAGCGCCGTACCCACCAGCCAAGGCATAAAGGAGGCGTTTTCCACTGGGTCCCAGAACCACCAACCGCCCCAACCCAGTTCGTAATAGGCCCACCAGGAGCCCAGCGCGATGCCCAGGGTCAGGAACGCCCAGGCGATAATCGTCCAGGGGCGTGACCAACGCGCCCAGGCGGCATCCAGCCGGCCACCGAGCAAGGCGGCGATGGCAAAGGCAAAGGCCACCGAGAAACCGACGTAACCCATATAGAGCATCGGCGGATGAACGATCAGACCAAAGTCCTGCAGCAGGGGATTCAGATCGTTTCCGTCTGCCGGGTAAAACGGCAGTTGGCGATCAAATGGATTGGAGGTCATCAACATGAACAGCAGGAAGCCGACGCTGATCATGCCCATCACGGCCAACACACGGCTGAGCATTTCGTCCGGCAAATCGCGTGAGAACACCGCCACGGCGAGCGTCCAGACCGACAAAATCAGCGCCCACAACAACAGCGAGCCTTCATGGCCGCCCCACACGGCGCTGATCTGGTAAAACCAGGGCAACGCCGAGTTGGAGTTCAGCGCGACATAAGTGACGCTAAAATCATTGGCCAAAAAGGACTGCACCAGGCAAAGAAAGGCGAACAGCACAAACAGGCACTGGGCAATAGCCGCTGGCTGGGCAAAGCCCATAGCCAGCGTGTCACCACGCCACGCGCCGTACAGGGGTACGGTGGCCTGCAACACTGCCAGCACCAGGGCAATGATCAGGGCAATCTGGCCAAGCTCGGGAATCATCGTGCCTCCAACTTAGTAGCCCGATGCCGCTTCGGCATCGAGCTTCATCTGATTAACTTTTTCCATCGCCTGCGCCACTTCCGGCGGCATATATTCTTCGTCGTGCTTGGCCAATACTTCATCAGCCATCAACATGCGATCCTCGGTCAGACGTCCCAGCGCAACGATCCCCTGCCCTTCACGAAACAGGTCTGGGAGGATACCGGAGTAAGAAATCAGCACCTGCTGGGCTCCATCGGTGACCGCAAACTGCACTGCAAGACTGTCGGGGTTCCGCGCGACACTGCCTTCCACTACCATTCCGCCTGCGCGGATGCGGGTATCCACCGGCGCTTCACCGCCGGCAATCTGACTCGGCGTATAGAACAGATTGATATTCTGTTGCAGGGCAGTCAGCGCCAATGCCACGGCAATACCTACGCCAGCGACCACCAGCAGAATCAACCAAAGCTTTTTCTTGCGTTGCGGATGCATTACAACCCCTCCCGTCGCAGACGCCGCGTTGCCGCTCTGACCAGGTTGCGTTTAGCCAGCGCCGGCTGCACAACATTCAGCGCCAGCACCACCAGCGTTATCAGATAAGCGGACCAGACGTAGGGTCCATGGCCATCCATGGCCAGCCATTCAGTCAATGTACTCATGAGGACTTCTCCAGCAGGTCACGTACCCAACGCGTCTTGTGCTCGCGACGCAACACTTCCAGACGCATGCGCATCAGCAAACTAACGGTAAACAGCGCGTAGAAACCCAAGACCATCAACAGTAGCGGGAACCACATTTCGATCGGCATGGCCGGCTTTTCGGTGATCTTAAAGGTGGCCGGCTGGTGCAGCGTGTTCCACCAGTCCACCGAGTATTTGATGATCGGAATATTCACCACACCGACAATCGCCAGTACGGCGGTGGCCTTGGCCGCCGTCTCACGATTACTTATCGCCTGGCCCAAAGCAATAATGCCAAAGTACAGAAACAGCAGGATAAGCATCGAGGTCAGACGCGCATCCCAGACCCAGTAGGTGCCCCAGGTCGGTTTACCCCAGATGGCACCGGTAACCAGTGCCAGAAAGGTCATCCAGGCGCCGATAGGTGCAGCGCATTGCAAAGCCACGTTGGCCAGTTTCATGCGCCAGACCAGGCCCACTACGCCCGCCACGGCCAGCATCACGTAGCAGGATTGAGCGACAAAGGCGGCCGGCACATGGATATAGATGATCCGGAAGCTGTTGCCTTGTTGGTAATCCTGCGGAGCAAATACCAGCCCCCAGACCACACCCACCCCCAGCAGGACCACTGTGGCAACAGCGAACCAGGGCAACCAGCGGCCACTGATGTCATAAAACCATTTGGGCGAACCCAGCTTGTGGAAAAAACTCCAGTTCATTATCCCGCTTCTCCGCTCATTCACTCACTCCGATGCGCAGACCCGCGGCGATCGCCAGCGGTGCCAGGCTCAGGCTGAGCACAGCCAGGCAACCCAGCCATAACGCGTAACCTGCGACCGGCAAGCCCTGCATGGCCGCCTCGACAGCCCCAGTACCCAGAATCAGCACCGGAATGTACAGGGGCAGGATCAATAGGGCCAGCAATACCCCGCCGCTTTTCAGGCCGACTGTCAGTGCCGCACCTACAGCACCGAGCAAGCTCAATACCGGCGTACCCAGAAACAGACTCAGACAAAGTATCGGCAGCACCGAGACCGGAAGCGACAGCATCAACCCAAACAACGGCGCTAGCAGCACCAGCGCCAGGCCACTGACCAGCCAATGATGCAGCACCTTGACCAGCACCATGAGCGCCAACGGGTGCGGTGACAGGACCCACTGCTCCAGGGAGCCATCCTCGTGATCACTGCGGAACAGCCCATCCAGCGACAACAGCGTGGCCAACAGCGCCGCGACCCAGATCACGCCTGGCGCCATGGTCCGCAACATACCTGGCTCCGGGCCCACAGCCAGAGGAAACAGACTGATGACGATGGCGAAAAACACCAGCGGGTTCAACAACTCACCCGGCCGGCGCCAGGCCAAGCGCCATTCCCGGCAGAATAATAGCCAAACAATCTGCCGCATCAGGCCACCTGGCCCAGGTCAAGGGACCGCAAGCCGTGCAGATGATCCAGGCTGTGATGGGTCGTAAGCACCACCGTGCCACCGGCGGCAGCGTGCGCAAGCAGATGCTGCTCTAATGCCGCCACGCCGGCCCGGTCAATCGCAGTGAAGGGTTCGTCCAGAATCCATACCGGATGCGCCTCAAGGTAAAGCCTGGCCAAGGCGACGCGCCGTTGCTGCCCAGCAGACAGATGCTGGCAGGGCACGTCTTCGAATCCGCGCAGGCCCACTTGCTCAAGCGCCTGCCAGATGGCTGCGGAAGTAGCGGGCTGACTTAAAGCGCATAACCAGGCCAGATTCTCTTCGGCACTCAAGGCGCCCTTGACGGCGGGTGCGTGGCCGATAAACAGACGATCTCGGCGCCAGTGCTCGCGCCCTTGCGCCTGAAAAATCGATTGCTCGCCGTAACGAATATCCCCGCCAACCGGCGGCAACAAGCCCGCCAGAATACGCAGCAGGCTGGTCTTGCCCGAGCCGTTAGGGCCAGCTACCTGGAGCACCTGGCCGGGCTCAAGCCGCAGAGACAGCCCATCAAACAACTCACGCTCGTCGCGTTCGCAGGCAAGCTGATGCAATGTGATGGGCTGTGATTTCACCTGTTCTCCAAGCTGTTTTCCCACATTCTCAGGCCCTGTGGCCTGATCTACTCATGTTTAACGCTCGCCAGCCGCTAACCATTCATGCTGCGTCAAGTGCTGGTTTGCAGCAGCCGATTCTGAACATCAACGGGCGCTGCATGACGTCTGTGCCATTATACATACAGCCCCCCTGACAAGGACCGTGATTTACGTCAACATGTGACTACATGAGCTCAGACTTCAGACTTCCCCCGACCGCCCCGAGCCCCTCTGCTTCGGGGCCTGCGGCCCGACCGGCAGAGCCTGCTACGGTGGCCTTGCAATTGCTGCGTCCGATTGACGCACTGTTGCTGCCACCGGGGCAAACGGCCCGCGCCGAGGTGCTTGCAAGTACGCTAAAGGGGAGTGAGTTTGAACTGCTATTGAGGGTAATGCAAAACGCGGGCGCACCCGCACAACAATTGGTCGCCACCAGCCCGAGGGCAGTCAGTAGCGGCGCGCAATTGATGTTGCAAGCGATTAGCCAAACGCAGCTGATGGCTGTATTGCAGCCTGCTGCAAAAGCCCCCACAGCTGAGCTGATCACCCGCCTGGACCCAGCACTGTTCCCACCCGGCTCTGCCGTCCAGGCTCAGGTAGTCAGTCAGCAGGCCATCTCCCAGGGAGAACAGCAACGCTTTGCCATCATCGCTCGGCTACTCCAGGGGGCTGCCAGCGGCAGCACCCTGAACCTGACCAGCGCCAAGCCGCTTGAGCCCGGAACGCTGATTACCGCGCTGGTCGGCAGCCAAGGCGAACTGCGGGTACCCGACCCGGCCAGGCAACAGGTGACACTGGCAATACTCCAGGGGCTGCGGGACAGCCTGCAACGCCAAGGCTCTTCAGAGCCGTTATTCAAGAGTCTTGAGCAGTTGAGCCAAGTTGCTACGCCGCCCGCAGCCGGCGCCCAGGGCCCCAGTGCAACAGCGCCTGCCATGCCGGCCAGTGTTCAGAATGCCATGCACCAGGTGCTACAGCAGGTCGCTTCATTGCAGCAACTAATGACACCCGCTGGCGTGGCGCAGGCAGTGCAACGCAGCGGCGTGTTTCTTGAGCCGAATCTGGCCCAGTTGGCGGGTCTGCTCAAGGGCGCCAGCGCAGAAACAGCCGCGCTGGCAGCGGGCACGGGCACGGGCACCACGCAACCTCCGGCCCTGGGTAAACTGCTCGCCGCCTTGTCCAGCCTACCGGTCAGCCCCGCCACGCCACCGCTGCCGGGGGCCGACCTGAAGGCGGCCCTGCTGCATCTGACAGTTAACCTGCAGCAACACCTTTCGCCCAGCGCGATAAAGGAACTGACTCTGCCTTTCAGCCCGTGGAAACAAAACAGCGGAGGTCCAGCGCAGCAGGGCTTTCCAGTGGCCACACGGGTGGTGCAAGGTATGACCGACGCACCGGATCTAGGCGCGTTATTGCGTCTGACAGCGGCGCTGTTGTCGCGTATTCAGCACCATCAGTTGCAAAGCCTCGGTCAGTCACAGACGTTCTCCGACGGCAGCAGTCAAACCGTCTGGCAACTGGAAATCCCGCTGCGTGACGGCCAGCAATTCAACCATGTTCAGGTGCGCATCCAGCGCGATGATACGTCGGCAGAAGCGAAACAGACCGAGCACCTGCCCCATTGGGAGGTACGTCTGGCGTTCAATCTTGATCCGCTTGGCAGCCTGCAAGCAATCGCCAAGCTGTACAAGGGCCGAGTCAGCAGTGAGTTCTGGGCTGAGCAGCCGCAAACCCTGACTTTTCTGCATAGCGAGCTGAACCAGTTACGTGATCGTTTACTAGCCAAGGGCCTGGAGGTGGGTGAGCTGAGCTGCCACCAGGGTACGCCGCCCCAGCCCAATCGGGCTCTGCAGCAACGCTGGATAGATGAGGTGACATGATGCGCAAGCCACGTGAAGCCATTGCGCTGGTCTATGATGGCGATCAGGCGCCCACGCTGACGGCCAAAGGTGAGGGTGACCTGGCAGAGCAGATTATCGAGTTGGCCATGGCCTACGAGGTGCCCATCTACGAGAACGCCGAACTCGCCAGCGTGCTGGCGCGCCTGGAACTCGGCGATCAAATACCCGAGGCGTTGTACCGGACCATTGCCGAAATTATTGCCTTTGCCTGGTATCTCAAAGGCAAGGCACCAGCAGGGTTTGTGCCGCCAGAGGAGGATGACGGCCGCAGTACCTGAGTACTGCAATGCCAGCCACTGCACTTGCGCCAACAAGCCTGGCCAGCCAGGCTAATAGCTGCGGGCATTGTCAGTAGCTGGAAACTAGCCTAGGCAGATCATGATCCGCAGCAGCGGCGTGGTTGTCCGGAATTAGTTGACGCTACAATACGCCGCGTCGCACACGCACGCACGCACGCCGAACTCCCCGCCACCGTCATCCTCGCGAACGCGGGGCTCCATTGGCCGGTTTGTAAAAGCGGGGTTGTGCCTCTTGTTTGCGGACTGCGTTGTCAGCTTCAAGGTCAGAATGGATTCCCGCCTGCGCGGGAATGACGGGGGTTGGGGTCGGGAATGAAGGGCATGGGGACGGGAATGACGATGCTGGGCCGGGAATGACTATGCTGCGGGCAGGAATGACGGTGCTGGGCCGGGAATGACTATGCTGCGAGCAGGAATGACGGTGCTGGGCCGGGAATGGCTATGCTGCGAGCAGGAATGACGGTGCTGGGCCGGGAATGACGAGTTGGTGCGGGAATGCCGGAGGCGGCGTTATTGTTTACGGCTTACGTGCGGCGTGCAGTTTGGCTACTAGTTCAGCTTCCGCCTTGGACAAGCCGCAGGACTGGGTGAGATCTTCCACGCTGGCGCCCAGCCCAACCAGGCGAGCCGCCTGATTGTAAGGCAACGACTGGGGATCATGCTGTTCAAGACGCATTTGCTTGTCTTCGATGCGCTTGAGCTGATCGCGCAAGGCTACCAGCTCCTCGCCCATGCGTATGCTGCCCTGCTGATAGGTCAATACTTCGGTTCTCAGCTGCTGCACCCGCTCGGCTTGCTGAAGGTCTTGCTGCTGCACCCGTGCAGCAAGACGCTTCAAGCCTAAATACTGCGCCAGCAGTACGGCCACAATCACGCCGAGACCCAGACCCAGTAGCAGCATAAGCCATGCCTCGGATCCGTTCACGGAGCTCAGAACCCCTGGATCTCGGCCCACTCATCCTCGGTCATCATTTTTTCCAGATCGACCAGGATCAGTAGCTCGTCGTTTTTGTTGCAGACGCCTTGAATAAACTTGGCGGACTCGTCAGTGCCCACGTTGGGTGCGGTTTCGATCTCCGACTGGCGCAGGTAGACCACCTCGGCAACGCTATCCACCAGAATACCGACCACCTGCTTATCCGCCTCGATAATGACGATTCGGGTATTGTCGGTAATGGGTGCCGACGCCAGGCCGAAGCGCTGGCGGGTATCAATGACGGTGACAACGTTGCCACGCAGATTAATGATGCCCAGCACATAAGAAGGCGCACCAGGTACCGGCGCGATCTCCGTATGCCGGAGCACTTCCTGCACCTGCATGACGTTGATGCCATAGGTTTCGTTATCGAGGCGGAAGGTCACCCATTGCAGGATCGGATCTTCAGCGCCCTGTGCGGTATTATTTTTCATTGTCTAGCTTCCCGATCTTCATTGATACCGATCCGGCTCAGATGCCGGCCCCAAGTTTGTTCATTATCTTCAGTGCTGGGCATTCACGCCAGTGCCCGCGCCGGTTTTCCCGCCTGCTGGATTTTTTCCCCGGCGGCTATCAGGCTCGCCAGCGAAGCGACATCCACCAGAGCACACATATGTTCAATAACGGTGCCCGCCAGCCAGGGCCGTTTGCCCTCCTGCGAGCGCCACTTGATCTGTTCAGGCATGAGTTTGACCGATTTGCTGACGTCATGCACGGCAAGCCCCCAGTCATGGCCCTGGACTGAAATGACAAAGCGTAAATTCTCACGCAGCGCCGGAGTGTAACGCTCAGGCATTACCCAGCGGGCGGTGTCCAGCACCTTCAGATTACCAGCGGTGGTCGGCATAATACCCAGGAACCAATCAGGTTGGCCAAATAACGGCGTGATATCACTGTCCAGCGGATGAATGGTTCCAAGCAGGATCAGCGGCACTGCCAGGGTTAGCCCACCCACATTAAATAGCAATGCCTCGAAGGCTTGCTCGCGCCAGAGTGGTTGTTCCACCAGGGGTACGGACTGAGATACGGACAGGGATACAGAGCTGTCAGGCTCTACTTGCGGCTCGAGAACGACAGGCGCCATGACTGGCGGCGGAAGATTGAGTTCAGGGGCAGCCAAGACCTCGACCTGCTGCTCGGCTACCACCGGCACAGGCGCAGCCTCAAGCTGCTCGGCCAGGCTCAGATCCTCGGTAGCATCCTGCAACAATGCATCCAGATAGCTCTGGATGCATTGTTGCGGAACAAACTGCTGTACGGGCAAGGGTTTGGTCATGGCTCGCTTGTCTTTCAGATCCCGAGTTGAGTTAGGGGCACAGCACGCTGTTTTATATCAGCCTGATTTCGTATCACTCTGTTAAGCAGTATCGGCTGACAACCGCCAAGCATTAATACCAATTGCGTCAAGCCACCTGCTCGCGACGCGGAACAGCCTGAGCCAGCAAATAGCGCAACAGTGCCCGGTAGGCCAGTACGCCGCGTGCGCCGGCATCCAGCCTGGACGGCACCAACCCGGCCCGGCTGGCGTCTCGCAGCTTGGTATCTATAGGCACATAAGCCTGCCACAGGTGGTCCGGATAATCACGCCGCAGCATCCGCAGTGTGCTTAATGATGCCTGGGTACGCCGGTCAAACAATGTGGGTACTATGGTGTAAGGCAGTGCCTGTTTGCGCGAGCGGTTGACCATATCCAGCGTATGCACCATACGCTCCAGGCCCTTGAGCGCCAGAAATTCGGTCTGTACCGGAATGATCAGTTGCTCACAGGCAGCCAGGGCATTGATCATCGACACACCCAGCAACGGCGGGCTGTCGATCAAGACAAATTGGTAGTCATCCCAGAGCTGCGCCAGCGCACGCGACAACACCAGGCCAAAGCCGCCCTGGGCGGCTGATTGCCGCTCCAGCGTGGCCAATGAAGTACTGGAGGGCAGTAACCGAATATTCTCATGACTGGTCTCCAGCAACAGCGCCTTGGCCAGTCCTTCGGGAACCTGACCCTTGTGCTGGAACAGGTTGAAAACACTGCTGGTCAGAGTATCGGGGTCATGACCGAAATAACTGGTCATCGATCCGTGGGGGTCAAGATCGACCACCAGTACACGCTGGCCTTGATCCGCCAACAGGCCAGCCAGGGCCACTGCGGTGGTGGTTTTGCCCACCCCACCTTTTTGATTGGCCACGGCCCAGACTTTCATAACCTTCCTCCGGGAGGATGCTACCGACGCGGCGCGTGCGGCCCACCTCTCCAACGACAACAAAATGACGCCACGAGCATCAGGTGACGACTGAACAACTTACATTGCAGGAGCCGTGCCAGATACCGCAGGAGCCGTGCCAGCCCCGTTGCGCGCTTCGCGCATAGTATCTACGGCCTCACCCTGGCCACTACGAAAAGCCTCGTGGCGGGTATCCAGATGACGTGAAATCAACAGTACCACACGCCGATTAGCCCGCCGCCCCGCCGCAGTCGTGTTGTCCGCAACCGGACGAAACTCGCCATAACCGACCGCCGCCATCCGCTCTGGACCGACCCCGCCAATGCCCAGCATGCGCACTACGCTGGCGGCCCGCGCCGCCGACAGTTCCCAGTTGGTCGGGTAGAGCCTGGAGTTAATCGGAATATTGTCAGTGAAGCCTTCGACATGAATCGGGTTCTGGTACGGCGCCAAAATCGTGGCGATGCGCGCAATCAGGTCAAAGCCGGCATCCAACGGCAAGGCATCGCCGCTGGGAAACAGCAAGCTGGAATTAAGCTCGATTTCAATCCATAACTCATTGCCGCGCACTTCCAGATCGCCTGCAGAAATCAGCTCGCCAAACGCGGCCTGCATGGCTGCGGTAATATCCTGCAGGGCGTCAGCAGGAGCCCCTTCGCCGTCACCACCAAGCGTGCCAACGGCTTCGCTGCGATTCAGGCCACGGGGTATTTCCTGGCCAATCTGAATGGGGTCCATGGAGCGCTGGGGCTGATTGAACGCGCCCACCAGCGTGTCTGAGAGCACTTTGTATTTGCCCTCATTGACCGACGAGATGGAATACATGACGACAAAAAAGGCAAAAAGCAGGGTAATGAAGTCCGCGTAGGAGACCAGCCAGCGCTCGTGATTCTCGTGCTCTTCCTGTCGACGACGACGCATGCCCTGCCCCCCTGTTAGCCCAGGAAGCCCTCGAGCTTCATTTCAATGGACCGCGGGTTTTCCCCTTCGGCGATGGACAGTAAACCCTCCAATAGCATTTCACGGTAGCGTGATTGCTCGAGAACCACAGCCTTGAGCTTGTTCGCGATTGGCAGTAGAAACAAGTTAGCCAATGCCACACCGTAGATGGTCGCGACAAACGCCACGGCAATACCGGTACCCAGCATTGAGGGGTCAGCCAGATTACCCATAACATGAATCAGGCCCATCACCGCGCCGATGATACCAATGGTCGGCGAATAGCCGCCCATACTCTCATAGACCTTGGCGGCCATCAGATCGTGGCTTTCGCGGGTCAGCAGATCGACCTCGAGAATGCTCCGCAGGGCTTCCGGCTCACTACCGTCGACCAGCAACTGCAAGCCTTTGCGGGCGAAGAAATCGGACTCCATTTCGGCAATTTGTTCCAAGCCCAGCAGGCCTTCCTTGCGCGCTATGGTGCTCCAGCTGATGACTTGATTGATCCCTTCCTGCAGCCGATTGCTCGGCGGGAAGATAATCCAGCGGGCGATAACCAAGGCCCGCTTGAAGACTTTCAGGGGCGTCTGGATAAAGGCCGCCCCCAGGGTTCCGCCAAACACAATCAAGGCTGCCGGGCCATTGAGCAGGGCTGCGGCGTGCCCGCCCTCAAGATAATTGCCACCCAGAACAGCCACAAAGGCAAGGATAATGCCGATGATGCTGAGGATATCCATCAGCTAAGCTCTGCCAGATAGCGGCCAATATCATCCAGGCTGTAAATGCCGTCGGCCAGATTAGCTTTGGCAATGGCCATGGGCATGCCATAGATCACGCAGCTGGCCTCGTCCTGCGCCCAGATATCGCTGCCGGCGGTCTTCAGCATGCGCGCGCCTTCGCGGCCATCCGAACCCATACCGGTCAACACCACCCCGAGCACCTTGTCCCGAAACGCCTTGGCAGCCGAGCCAAAAGTCACATCCACACAGGGCTTGAAATTCAGCCGCTCGTCACCGGGCAAAATGCGCACAATACCGCGACCATCGAGCATCATTTGCTTACCGCCCGGCGCCAACAAGGCCATACCGGGCTTGAGTGTGTCGCCGTCTTCGGCCTCTTTAACACGAATCTTGCACAGCTTGTCCAAACGCTCGGCAAAGGCCTTGGTGAACGCGGCCGGCATATGCTGGATCAGCAGCAACGGTGCCGGGAAGTTGGCGGGTAACTGGGTCAGCACCTTTTGCAGGGCGACAGGCCCCCCGGTCGACGTGCCGATGGCGACCAGTTGATACTGTTTTTTGCGTGGCGCGGGGCTGTTACTGCGCGGCGCAACCGGCCGTGCAGCGGGTGTTGGCTGGCTGGGACGCAAGGCTGGTCGGGTGCTTGCCGGTGCCCCGCTGGGCGCTGGTGCTGCACTGGCAAGCCCCAGCCCGAGCGAACGCCGATTGGTACGCGCCAGCGTATGTACTCGCTCACACAGCAGTTGCCGAACTTTGTCCGGGTTACGTGAAATGTCTTCGAAATTCTTCGGCAGATAATCTGCCGCACCGGCGTCCAGCGCATCCAGGCTGACCCGCGCGCCTTCATAGGTCAGTGAGGAAAACATCAAGACTGCAGTAGGACAGCGCTGCATGATCTCGCGCACGGCGGTGATGCCATCCATCACCGGCATCTCGTAATCCATGGTGATCACATCCGGATGCAATGCCAGCGTTTGATCCACCGCTTCGCGGCCATTGGAGGCCGTACCGACTACCTGGATTTGCGGATCTCCGGCAAGGATCTCCGTTACCCGGCGGCGAAAGAAACCCGAGTCATCCACCACCAGAACCTTGACCGCCATACACTCTCCTGAAACCTGCCCGGATCACCCGCCGTATGGCGGCCCATCCTGATAACCATCCTTGCAATAATACTGATACCAGCTCGACTAGCCGCGACGCGCATAGCGCTTGAGCAGGCTGGGAATATCCAGAATCAGGGCAATACGACCGTCGCCGGTAATAGTCGCGCCCGACATGCCCGCAGTGCCCTGCAACATACGGCCCAGCGGCTTGATCACCACCTCTTCCTGACCGACCAGTTGGTCGACCACAAAACCGACCCGCTGGGTACCCACCGAGACAATCACCACACTGGCGGCAGAGCGGTCACTGGTATCTTCCACACCCGGCATCAACCAGCGCTTGAGGAAAAACAGCGGCAAAGCCTTTTCCCTGACGATGATGACTTCCTGGCCATCCACCACGTTGGTACGTGACAGATCGAGACTGTATATCTCATTGACGCTGACCAGGGGCAGCGCAAAGGCCTGATTAGCGAGCATGACCATCAGCGTCGGCATGATCGCCAGCGTCAACGGCACTTTGATAACAATACGACTGCCCTGGCCCTTGGTCGACTGGATAGCGATAGTGCCATTGAGCTGGGAAATCTTGGTCTTGACCACGTCCATGCCGACACCACGGCCGGACACGTCGGATATTTCTGTTTTGGTGGAAAAACCCGGCTCGAGGATCAGATCGAAGCATTCGCTTTCGCTCAGCCGATCTGCAGCGTCTTTTTCCATCATGCCTTTTTCAACCGCCTTGGCGCGCAGTACTTCCGCATCCATACCACGGCCGTCATCGGTAATCGTCAGCAGAATGTGGTCGCCTTCCTGCTCGGCGGCGAGTACCACCTTGCCGGTGCGTGACTTGCCCGCCGCTTCACGCTCATGGGGCAGCTCAATGCCGTGGTCTACCGAATTGCGCACCAAATGCACCAACGGATCAGCCAGGGCCTCGACCAGGTTCTTGTCCAGATCGGTTTCTTCACCGACCAGCTCGAGGTTGATTTCTTTTTTCAGGTTGCGCGCCAGGTCGCGGACCACTCGTGGGAAGCGGCCGAAGACTTTCTTGATCGGCTGCATGCGCGTTTTCATCACCGAAGACTGCAGGTCAGCGGTCACCACATCCAGGTTGCCGACCGCCTTGTTCAACTCTTCATCACCACTGCTCAAGCCCAGGCGCACCAGACGGTTGCGCACCAACACCAGCTCGCCGACCATATTCATGATCTCGTCAAGGCGCGCGGTATCGACCCGCACGCTGGTCTCTGCGGCAGGGCTGTCCAATGCCGGCTGCTTATCCTTGACTGGCTCGGCTGCGACTGCAGCAGCCGATTTCGCCGCTGGCGGCGACGCCTTGGCTACCGGTTTAACGGCGGCGGCAACTTTTGCTACTGGCGCGCTTGCCGGGGCAGCCGCTGGAGCATCCAGCTTGCCTGGCGCATGACCACTGCCATGCAACTGATCCAGCAACGCCTCAAATTCATCGTCGGTAATATGCTCAGGCTCATCTACACCTGGGCTAGGTGCCTGAGCGGCAAGCGCGGCTGGTGGCTCTATTGTGCCTGGCGCAGCGCCTTTGCCATGTAGCTCGTCCAACAGGGCTTCGAATTCGTCATCGTTGATCTCATCACCGTTACCCACTGGGCTGGCAACCGGGCTGGCAACCACAGCGGCTGGGATAGACGCCTGACCGCCGCCATGCAACTGATCTAGCAGGGCTTCAAATTCGTCATCAGTGATTTCATCACCGGCCTCTGACGCTGGGGCAGCAGCCATCACCGGCACAGCCTCTTCACTAGCAACCGCAGCAGGGCCATGCAGGGCTTCGAGCAATTGCTCGAACTCATCGTCGGTAACATCGGCCGAGCTATCGGAATCAACTGCTGGCGCGGCAGAGGAGCTCGCAGTAACCGCTGCGGCGGATGCAGGTACCGCCAGACGAGCGAGAGCTTCCAGCAGCTCCGGGTCGGCCGGCTGGGGAGATTCCCCTTCGCGCACCTGGCTGAACATCTCGTTAACGCTGTCGAGCGCCTGCAGCACCACGTCCATCAGCTCTGAATCGACCTGACGCTCGCCCTTGCGCAGAATATCAAAGACGTTTTCCGCGATATGGCAGCAGCCTACCAGTGCATCAAGCTGCAGAAAGCCAGCGCCGCCCTTGACCGTATGAAAGCCGCGAAAGATGGCATTGAGCAGATTGGTGTCATCAGGGCGGTTCTCCAGATCGACCAGTTGCTCTGACAACAGCTCAAGGATTTCTCCGGCTTCCACCAGAAAATCCTGAAGAATTTCCTCATCCGCATCAAAACTCATGCATCCACTCCCGGGCGTGCTTGTAGTTAGAAGCCCAGACTGGAGAGAAGATCATCGACTTCATCCTGTCCGGATACAACGTCTTCTCTTTTATCGGCATGAATCTGCGGACCTTCACCCCTGGGAGAGACTTTTTTTGTTTCCAGCTCAGATTGAGCGTGGTTGATGCCGGCAATGCGATCAACCTGACCCGCCATACGGACCAGATTAACCAAGCTTTCTTCCACGTCATGCACCAGGGCAGTCACACGCTTGATCACCTGGCCGGTGAGATCCTGATAATCCTGGGCAATAAGAATGTCATTCAGATGCGCACTGACCTGGGCACTGGAGTCCTCGGTCTGGGCAAGGAACTCGCCCATTCGCTTGTACAGCTCGCGAAACTCCCCAGCTTCCATTTCACGGCGCTGCAAGCGCTGCCAATCGGCCCGCAGAGCACTGGCTTGCTGACCTAAGCTACTGATAATCGGTGCGCTGCTTTCGACCAGATCCATAGTCCGGTTGGCGGCCTTGTCGGTCAGCTTCACCACGTAATCAAGGCGGTCGGACGCATCCGAAATGGTCGAGACTTCAGTGCCTTCACCCAGCGCGTGAGAGGTATCGACCTGAAAGTTGACGATGGAATTGTGCAGTGCGCGGGTCAGTTGCCCCACTTCGTAATACAGGCCCCGGTCGCGGGCCTGATTGATCGCATGTATCACCAGGATGGCTTCGCCATACTGGCCTTGCTCCAGGTAGTCGACCAGTTGCCGCGCATTATCCTTAAGGGAATGTTCAAATTCCTGAGCGGTCGCCTGGCCGGGATCCTTACTTAATGCCATAACCTGTACCCCGGATAATTATTATTTGGCCTGAACCCGCTCGAAGATCTTCTCGATCTTTTCTTTCAACGCTTGAGCGGTAAAAGGCTTGACCACGTAACCGTTAACACCGGCCTGGGCGGCTTCGATGATCTGATCGCGCTTGGCTTCGGCCGTTACCATCAGTACCGGCAAATGCTTCAATCGCTCATCAGCGCGCACCGCTCGCAGCAGATCAATGCCGCTCATGCCCGGCATGTTCCAGTCGGTGACGAGGAAATCGAAGCTGCCACTTTGCAGCATTGGCAATGCCGAGGTCCCATCATCGGCTTCTGCGGTATTGGTGAACCCCAGGTCGCGCAATAGATTCTTGATGATGCGCCTCATCGTTGAAAAATCATCAACGATGAGAATTTTCATATTCTTGTCCAAGTCGACCTCCGTACAAACCAGGAAGAGTGCACTGTCACACCCCGTTAAGCTACTGGCCAAAAAGCCTGTTTAACTTATTTGCGGCCAGTGTACCCGCAGTCGCCGTTCGGCGCTGCGTTCGCTGCCACTCCTACTCATCTTGCTGGACTTACGCTACTGAACACCTTTTACTGAATACTGCCCTACTAAGCGCTGTCCTACTAAGCGCTGCCCTACTGAACACGGCCCTAATAAACACTGTTTTAATAAACCCAGGGCATTGTCCGGATACCACGAACAAAATCAATCGTTTCGCCATCCGCTGAGCCGTGCGCGCAATCGCGCCGCGCACTGGCTGTGCAGCTGACTGACGCGGGACTCGCTGACGCCGAGTACTGCGCCAATTTCTTTCAAGTTCAGCTCTTCATCGTAATACAGCGACAGCAATAAGCGTTCACGTTCTGGCAATCCTTCGATTGCCTCGACCAACGCAGCGCGAAAACGCTGATCCTGCAAACCGCCCAATGGCTCTTCATCACTGTGCGCGTCGGCCCGGGTACCGCTCTCAATCAACTCGTCAAAGCTGAACAGCTTGCTCCCCGACGTATCGTTAAGAATGGCGTAGTACTCATCCAGACTCATCTCCAACTCGGCGGCAATTTCATGGTCCTTGGCGTCCCGCCCCAGGCGCGACTCTACTGTACGCACGGCGTCACTGACCATGCGCGTATTGCGATGTACCGAACGCGGTGCCCAGTCACCCTTACGCACTTCGTCAAGCATGGCACCGCGTATGCGGATGCCGGCATACGTCTCGAAGCTGGCACCTTTGCCGCTTTCAAATTTGCGCGAGGCTTCGAGCAGGCCGATCATCCCCGCCTGGATAAGATCATCAACCTGAACACTGGAGGGTAGACGGGCAAGCATATGGTAAGCGATACGTTTAACCAGCGGGGCGTGCTGGGAGACCAATTGATCTTGATTGTTAGCGGAACACTGTGCGCGTGTATACATGCTCAATCCACCAGCCGTTTGGGTCATAGGCCTGAACCCGTCTGCTGCACCAGGCGCTCGACGAAAAATTCAAGATGCCCCCGTGGGTTGGCCGGTAGCGGCCAGGCATCGACTTTTTGCGCAATGCCTCGAATGGCGATAGAGGCCTTGCTGCGCGGAAACACATCATAGATGGCGCGCTGCTTTTGCACTGCCTTGCGAACATTTTCATCATAAGGCACAGCACCAACATACTGCAGCGCAACATCGAGGAATCGATCAGTTACCTTGGTCAGCTTAGCAAAAACCGTTCGGCCTTCCTGTGGCGTATGGACCATATTGGCCAAAACGCGGAAGCGGGTCATGCCGTGATCGCGGTTGAGCAGCTTGATCAAGGCATAAGCGTCAGTGATCGAGGTCGGCTCATCACAGACCACCACCAGAACCTCCTGGGCAGCGCGAACGAAGCTGACCACCGAATCGCCAATCCCCGCCGCCGTATCGACAATCAGCACGTCAATGCTGTCACCAATATCGCTGAACGCCTGTATCAGGCCCGCGTGTTGCTGGGGATTTAGATTGACCATGGTCGCGGCGCCCGAGGCGGCTGGCACAATGCGCATGCCACCAGGGCCGGTGAGCAGAACATCGCGCAATTCGCAGGTTCCTTCGAGCACATCCGCCAGCGTGGCCTTGGGCCTGAGGCCAAGCAATACATCAACATTGGCTAGACCAAGGTCGGCATCAAGCAGCACCACGCGCCGCCCCATGTCTGCCAGGGCCATGCCCAGGTTGACCGAGACGTTGGTTTTGCCGATACCGCCCTTGCCGCCAGTGACTGCGATCACCTGAACCGGATGTTTGCTGCCCATCTGCGTGGATTACCTTGTTAGCAATAAAACTGTTGAACGTCCGTTAACCGGCGCGCTGGTTGTGCAGTATACCGGCAAACACGTCAGCCATGGCCTGATCAGGCGGGCTTTCGTTACCGGCCAGGCTGACCGCCCGGCTAACCAGTTGATGGCCCACGGCGCGGGCGATGTCGTCCGGAATGCGCTGGCCATCTGCCAGATAGGCTACCGGTAAACCCTGTTGCATAGCCAGACCCAATACTTCACCGAGGGTGGCTGACTCGTCTACCTTGGTAATGACACAGCCCTCTAACCCGCACACCTTGTAGGTATGGTAGGCCGCTTTGAGCACCTGATACTGGCTGGTTGCCGCCAATACCAGCAAGGTACTGACCTGGCTACCCAGCGCTGCCAACTGGCTCAGTTGGCCCTGCAAATGCGGATCCTGCGCCTGCAAACCGGCTGTATCGAGCAATACTAGACGCTTGCCGGAGAACTCCTTGAGCACATCGGCCAAGCCATTTTGTTCGTCCACCACGCGCACCGGCACATTCAGAATACGACCCAGCGTACGCAGTTGCTCATGCGCGCCGATACGATAGGTATCCATGGTTACCAGCGCTACATGCTGGCTACCATGCTTGAGTACATAGCGCGCCGCCAGCTTACCCAGCGTGGTGGTCTTGCCCGCACCGGTCGGGCCGACCAGAGCCACTACCCCACCGGCTTCGATCAATTCGTCGCGCATAACCGGGATGCTGTGGGACAAATGCGCCAACAGCATACGCCAGGCTTGACGGGTATTGGGTTCGTCGGCAACCAGGCGCAGCAGACTCTGGCTCAGCTCCGCGGGTAGGCCCAATTGAGTTAGGCGCCGCCACAGGCTGGCCTGGCGCGGCTGTTGTTGATTGATCTGGCCCCAAGCCATATTACCCAATTGCGCTTCGAGCATTTCCCGTAGCCCGGCAATTTCTGCGCGCATGGCATTCAGGCCGGAACCTGACTCGGCCTCGGACGCGATAGCTCGGGGAGCAGCTTTCTCGCTCGCCGCCGGCGTGGCGGGCTGCGCCACCTCGCTATTCAAGCGGTCGAGCAAATCACGCGCTACCGGCGATCCCTGCTGAGCCGCCTGCTGCATGGCTTCGCCAAACAACTGACGGTTGACGCTAGGACCCGCACTGCTGCGCTCACCGGCTTCGAGCTGGGCCCGCGCCGTGACGATACGTTCTTGGGTTTTTTTCAGTTCCTGGCTCAGGCCCGGAGTCGGTGGGGTCAGGCGCGGCGCCTCATAGTCCAGTGCAGCGGTCAGCTCCACACCGCCAACCACACGTCGATTGGCAATGATGGACGCGTCGGCACCGAGCTCGTCGCGTACCAGCTTCATCGCCTGACGCATGTCTGCGGCAAAGAAACGTTTTACTTTCATGGCTGACCCACCCTTTGCATTCGTTTAACTGACCCGGCAGCAGCAGCTACCTTGCGTACGTTCTAACTCCGCGCCTTCTAGCTTTGACCCACCGTGGCAACGATGGTGACCTGCTTGCTGTCCGGTATTTCCTGGTAGGACAACACATGGGCACCAGGCGCCGCGTAGCGGACAAACTTGGCCATCATGCCGCGGACCGGACCCGCCACCAGCAATATCGCCGGCTTGCCCTGAACCTCCTGGCGCTGGACCGCATCGGCCAGTGAGCGCTGAAGTTTCTCTGCCATGCCCGGCTCAAGCATGATGCCGTCATCACCACCCTGCCCGGCCTTCTGCAAACTCTGTAGCAACATCTGTTCCAACCTTGGTTCCAAGGTGATCACAGGCAGCTCAGAGTCAAGCCCCACAATGCTTTGCACGATTGAGCGCGACAAGGAAACCCGCACGACCGAGATCAACGCGCCAGGATCTTGACTCTTGCCCGGCTGATTGGCGATCGCCTCGGCAATGGTACGGATATCCCGCACCGGCACCTGTTCCTGGAGCAAGCCCTGTAATACCTTGAGCAACCCAGAGAGGGAAATAATCCCTGGCACCAGCTCTTCGGCCAGCTTCGGTGAGGCCTTGGCCAGCACCTGCAGCAGTTGCTGGACCTCCTCGTGACCAATCAGCTCATGCGCATGCTTATTGAGTATCTGGTTCAAATGGGTCGCAACCACAGTGCTGGCATCGACCACGGTATAACCGAGCGACTGCGCCTGATCCTTCTGCATCGGCTCGATCCAGATGGCGTCCAGACCGAAGGCCGGATCCTTGCCGGCGATACCCTTGATCTCGCCAAACACCTGCCCTGGGTTGATCGCCAATTCACGCTCGGGGTAGACCTCGGCCTCGGCCACGCCAACCCCCATCAAGGTGACACGATAGGCGTTGGGCGCCAGATCCAGGTTATCCCTGATATGCACCGAGGGCATGAGAAAACCCATATCCTGGGAGAGCTTCTTGCGCACACCCTTGATTCGCGCAAGCAACTGCCCGCCCTGATTGCGATCCACCAGTGGTATCAGCCGGTAGCCCACTTCCAGGCCGACCATATCCACCGGCGTCACATCATCCCAGCCCAGTTCGCGCGTTTCCGGGCGCGGCGCAGCAGGCACTTCGCTGGCCTTGCGCTCAACTTCCTGTTCAGCGTTTTGCTTAAGGCGCTGACGGTTGGCGATGTAGTAAGCGGCAGCGGCTGCGAGAAAACCAAGACTCAGAAAGGAAAAGTGCGGCATACCGGGAATCAGACCCATCACAATCATGATGGCCGCAGCAATCGCCAGCGCCTTGGGCGACGCGAACATCTGCCGGTTAACCTGTGAGCCCATGTCTTCGGAGGTGGAGACCCGGGTCACCATAATGGCTGCCGCAGTAGACAGCAGCAGTGAAGGAATCTGCGCGACCAGACCGTCACCAATAGTCAGCAAGACATAGATGCGCCCGGCATCGCCAAAGCTCAGCCCGTGTTGCGCCATGCCAATGGCCAGGCCACCGATAATATTGATAAACAGAATCAGCAAGCCAGCGACCGCGTCACCACGTACGAACTTGCTGGCGCCGTCCATGGAGCCGTAGAAATCAGCCTCCTGGGCGACTTCGGTACGGCGCAGCTTGGCCTGTTCCTGGTCGATCAGACCGGCATTCAGATCGGCGTCAATGGCCATCTGCTTGCCGGGCATGGCGTCCAGGGTGAATCGCGCGCTCACTTCGGAAATACGCCCGGCACCCTTGGTAACCACCACAAAGTTGATGATCATCAGGATCGCAAACACCACCAGACCGACCACATAGTTGCCGCCGATCACTACCTCACCAAAGGCCTGGATCACCTTGCCCGCAGCGTCGCCACCCTCATGGCCGTAGAGCAACACCACCCGGGTGGAGGCGACATTGAGCGCCAGACGCAACAGGGTAGCGACCAGCAAAATAGTCGGGAAAACGGCAAAGTCCAGTGGCCGCAGAGCGTAGGCGCAGACCAGCAGCACCACCAGCGACAGGGCAATATTGAAGGTAAAAAGCACGTCAAGCAGAAAGGGTGGTACCGGCAGCATCATCATGCCCAGCATCACCAACAGCAGAATTGGCACACCCAATGCGCCATGCCGCAACCCAGACAGATTGCTGCGGACGTTACTCATCATTTCTGCGCGGTCGACTGCCATGCCTCGAGAATTCCCAGATCAAATTATTGACGCTATGTCACGGTTAGCTACCTGCTACGCAAATTCCGTTCCAGCTACCAATTTATTTCATCCTTTCGCAGGCAACGCGGTGCTATGCTGGCTAGGCGGTTCGATGCGCTGGAACGCGATGAGTCTGCATGCGATTGTAGGAACACTGACAGAACCGGGAAGCTGCACATGCCGTGGATGTATCTTTTCAAGATCAGAGCCTCAGGCATGCTGAGCATCCAGCGTTCGATCATGCTGACGCTGAGCCTCCTGGTTGCGCTGTTCATTTTGGGTATGTGGCTGATGTCCAGCTTGAATTTGAACTTTGCCCAAGGCGCCATGGCGGATTTGCGTCAACGTCAGATTGCCGACACCTTCAGCGCCAACCTCGACCGGATCAATGCTCACCATCACCAGATGGAACAAAACACTGAAGACCTCGCTCGTCTTGGCGAGCTCTACCAGCGCCTGTATCCCAGCCCAGGGCGTTTCTCGGCCGTGCAACTGCGTCTAAGCCTGAAACAGATCCTCGCCGACTTCCCCGACGCCTACGGCAGCACGCTGCTCTATCAACCCGGAGCCCTAGGTCAAGCCGCATTCGGTATGCGCGCCTACCGGGAGTCGGACGAGATCAGCACCGATACAGTCGATGCCGACTTCCCTAGCCGAGACTGGTACGGAAGGATCCTTCAGGACCTGTCCGGCGCAGAGCCAACTATCCGTCGTTATCATTGGACCTCCGCCTACTACCAGACCCATATCGACAACGTGGTGGTCAGCCTCAGCGCCCTGATGCGCAGTGGCGACGGTCAGCCGCTGGGATTGGCGGTTACCGATTGGCGCGCTGACGAAATAGTCAGCCTGGTCGGTCGGGTAAAGGTGACCCCGGGCAGTTTTTCGTTCCTGCTGGACAACCAGAACCGCAACCTCTCCAGCCTGGCGCTTGCGGAAAACGTGCAACACGCGCAGCGACTGATCGAGGCCATTACCAGCCGCCAACTGCAAACCCTGCTGTCGCCAACCGACGGCATATCGATGAGCCTGCAACCTGCTAGCCCCATGCAACAGCTTGAGTTGCGTGTCGACGGTGAGGCGTACGCACTGTTTTTTTCCAACACCCAAGCCGGTATGGTCTTTGGCATCGGCGTGCCACAAAAGGAAATAGATGCGGTACTGGCGCCCATGCGCACTAGCAATCTGCGCATCGTGGCGCTGATCGGCAGCATACTGCTGATACTGTCCGCGATGATTCTCTATATGGTGGCGATCACGTTACGGCAACTGCGTACGCTGTATACCGACCCGCTGACCGGCCTGCCCAACCGCGAGCGTTTGCTGGTGGATCTGCGCGATACCCGTACCGCCAGCCTGATACTGCTAAACATTGACGACTTCAAAGAACTCAACGACTTCTACGGCCACCAATGTGGTGATCACGTTATTAGGCTGCTAGCCCAGGCCTTGCAGCGCTATCTTGAGTTACACGCCAAGGGTACAAGCAGTCGTCTGTACCGAATGCCTGCCGATGAACTGGCGATCTGGATCCCGGGCGACCATAGTGCTGCCGAGCTGCAGGCCAGACTGAGCAGCCTTATGGCTTTTGTAGGCGAGCTTGGGATTGACTGGGAAGGCCAGAACATATCGCTGCATGTGAGCATGGGGCTGGCCAGCACCCGACTGCCGGATGGCAGCCAGCTCGCTGGCGAGCTGTTGCTGCCCAGTGCCAACATCGCCCTGAAACAGGCTCGACTCACGCAGAATAGTTACTTGATCTATGACCCGGTGCACCGCGCCAGGGAAAGCTACGAACATAATCTGATCTGGGCCAACAAGCTCAGAATAGCCCTGAACGAAGGACGCATAGTGCCGTTCTTCCAACCTATCATTGACGTGCATACCGGGCGCATTCTCAAATTCGAATGTCTGGTACGTATGATCGACGAGGCCGGCCAGCCGATCAGCCCTGCGCAGTTTCTGCCGGTTGCTAAAAAAATCCGCCTGTATCGCTACATCACCCGCTGCATGATCGAACAGTGCTTCGCCCGCTTTGCCGACAACCAATACGAGTTTTCATTAAACCTGTCCTGCGAGGACTTGCTTGACCCGGAACTGTGCTCGGACATCATCCGACGCTTGCAGCGCAATGATATGGCCAGTCGGGTGATCTTCGAGATTCTCGAATCCGAAGGTATAGAAAATTACCAGCAGGTCCGGCTGTTTATTGACAAGGTCAAAGCGCTGGGTTGCCGCATCGCTATCGACGACTTTGGCACCGGCTATTCCAACTTCGAGCATTTGCTGCGGCTCAATGTCGATATGATCAAGATTGACGGCAGCCTGATACGCCAACTGGATACCGATGCCGACGCCCTGACACTGACCCGCGGTATCGTTCGTTTCGCCGGCGAGCTGGGCATGCAGACGGTGGCAGAATTCGTCCACAGCCCGGCCATCTACGAGCAGGTAAAAGCACTGGGGGTTGACTACGCTCAAGGCGCTTGTATCGGCATGCCTAGCGCTGCATTGATCACCGAAATAAACCTAAGGTAAAGCCGGCCCCAGCCGATACCCTTTAATCAGTGCAAGCACTTTGACGGCAAAACAGACGAATACTGGCCAATTGCAATTTCTTTCTTCTCAGGCGCCGCAAGTTTTGCTAGCTTGCCAAAGGTAAGTCGGCAGGCATAGCACCGCAGGGCCTGCCCCGGCACGCTATCAATTGCCCATAACAATTGGTGTATTAGGAGTAGTTGATGCGCTTTCTACCCGCCACCTTGCTGACACTGGCTGCCGTTATTTCAAGTGGCTGTGCAGGAATGCCTGACAAGGACCAGCTTTGGTCACGCTCCAGCGCTTTTTTTACCCAGTCCAGTGACATGATCGCCGCGCAAAGCCGCCGACTCGCCGACTTCGCTGGCGGCTTGGTGGGCAGCAACGACCAAGCGCTGTTGCAACAGGAAGTTGACGAGCTGTTCGCGCAACCCTACATCGACCCCCTGACCCTGTATATCGAAGAGCATTCGGCTGATGACCGGCGCGCGAAGCAGTTGGCGCTGGTCGCCCAGGAGCGTGACCAACGTTGCGGTGGGATTGCCCAGACCTATGCCAAGCGTGACGCTACCCAGGATCACCTGCAACGCATGCAGCGTGGTTACTTGAGGTCTTGCCCGGAAGATGTGCAGGACTTTGCCGCCCGGGTGACACAATCCAGAGTCACGCCATCGGCAGTAGCGCAGAGCCCGGCCGCTGCGCAAGTCAGGTCTGAACCTGCGCCGGCAATCGCTGCTGACTTCAGCGCCGCAGTGGACGAAGCCGTGAGCCGTAGACAGAACAGCAACTGTTATCTGCTTTTCACCATCAAGAACTATACCCAAGCTCACAGCGCATGCCGGCCCATAGCCGATAGTGGCGATGCCAAGGCCCAGCATCATATGGCCAGCCTGGAACGCACCCGCGGTGATTTCCCGGCGGCTTTCGCCTGGGCCGGACGCTCCGCCGGACAGCAACATGCGCCCGGGCAGTTAGTCCTCGGGCAACTCTACCAGGCTGGCCAGGGCACCGCCGTAGACAAAACCAAAGCACTGCAACTGATGCGCCAGGCGGCCAATCAAGGCCTGACAGAAGCTAGCTATTACACCGGGCTGGCTTACAAGGACGGCGCTGGCGTTAGCCAGAGCGTCAGCCAGGCTGACAAGTACCTGAAGCAGGCCGCCAGTCAGGGGCATATGCCCGCCCACCTGGCACTCGCATCCTTGTATGAACAGCGACAGCCCGACACGGCTCGCCACTGGCTGAACCAGGCAGCGCGCAAAGGTTCTGCCGAAGCGCAGCTGAAGCTCGCCAATGACTATGCCAATAGCGCCAGCAACACCTCCGATCAGGAAGAGGCTTATGTCTGGTATAGCCTGGCGCTGCTCAATGGGAATAGCCAGGCCAAGGCCGGCATCGAACGACAGGAAAAGTTGTTGAGTGAGGATCAGCTGGCAACGGCCAGGTCCCGCATCCAGGATGGAATCAACGGCAAATGGAACTGAAAACACCGGCAAACTTCTGGACGAAGTTCTCGATCATGCTGGTTCTCAGCGTGCTCGTCGGGGTGTTCTTCATCGCGATCTTGTTAATGTCTTCGCTGAATCTGAAATTTTCTCAGGCAGCCATGAGCGAGCTGCGCCAGCAGCAAATTGCCGACACCTTCTACGCCAACCTGAACCGTATCAATGCGCACCACCAGTTGATGGAGCAAAACACCGCCAATCTGGCGCATGTGGGAGAAATCCTTCAGCGCGGGTCTGGCCAGGGTAATGCTACTGAAGAATTGGCACATGGTTTACGCTCTGCCCTGGCCAACATGCCAGAGGCCTACGGTGCAGAGATCTGGTACGGTAACGCCGACAATCTGCAACAACAGCGTTCAGCCTACGGCTACCGCAGCAACGCCGAGATCCACATCCAGCCAGTGGAAAATCTTTATCATGTGCAGGATTGGTACCGGCGCATATTGCCCGAGGCCAGGTCGGAAAACCGCCGTCCCGCGACGCCGCATTTCTATTGGACACCCGCCTACTACAAGGAACTGATCGACAACGTGGTGATCAGCTTGACCACCGTGATGCGCGACTCGCAAGGCGCAGTGATCGGCCTGGCATCCACCGACTGGCGTGCCGACGAGATCATCCGCCTGGTCAGCCGCGTGGAGGTAACCCCCGGCGCGTTCGCCTTTCTGCTCGATAGCGAAAACCGCAATCTGTCTAGCCTGGCGATCTCTAGCGACGCGCCTGACGCCCAGCAAAAGATCGATGCCATCATCAATAGTCAACTGCACAGCAAACTGACCGGCCCCTTGCCACAATCGGCGATCATCTCCGGCCGCCTGCTGGTAGCCCCGATGCAGACCATGCCGCTGAACATCAACGAGGAGGACCATGCGCTGTTCTTCAGCCGCACACAGGCCGGGATGATCTTTGGCGTCGGCGTACCTCAAGCGGAAATCGATGCTGTGCTCCTGCCCATGCGCAAAAGCAACCTGAAAATTGTTTGGCTGGTCAGCGCTCTTACGCTGGGGCTGTCGGGCATTATCTTGCTGTTTGTCGCCAACCTGCTTAATCGTGTGCATATCCTGCATACCGATACCCTGACGCAACTGCCCAATCGCGAGAAATTGCTGGTCGATCTGGGCAAGGCTAATTCCGGCACCCTGGTTTTGATCAATATCGACTCGTTCAAGGAGATCAACGACTTCTACGGACACCAGTGCGGCGACCATGTCATTGGCCAACTGGCGAGTGCATTACAGACATTTCTTGATAGCTTGCCTGCGGGGTCGGCTGGCCGGCTGTACCGCATGCCGGCAGACGAGCTGGCCATCTGGCTGCCCGAGAGCAAGAACCCCCAGGGTTTGGAGCAGCTGATCAGCGCGCTTCAGGATGTACTCGGCGCACTGGCGGTGAGCTGGATTGAGCATCGCATCCCGCTCAACATGACATTGGGCGTGGCCACCAGCCTGCAACCCGATGGGTCGCAGCAGGCCGACGGTCAACTGCTGACCTCGGCCAATATTGCACTGAAGTCAGCACGGCGGAACAAACTCAGCTGTCAGGTCTATGATCCGGACCAGAAGACCCGCGAAAGTTATGAGCACAACCTGGTCTGGGCTAACCGACTGAAGAAAGCCCTGGACGAGGGCCGCATCGTGCCCTATTTCCAGCCGATCATGGATCTAAAAACCGGCCGTATCGACAAGTTCGAGTGTCTGGCCAGAATGATTGATGAGGACGGCCAGGCAATTAGTCCGCTGGAATTTCTCGCCGTGGCTAAAAAAATCCGCCTATATCGCTACATCACCCGCACCATGGTGCAGCAATGCTTCAACCGCTTCGCCGACAACAACTATGAATTCTCCCTGAACCTGTCCTGCGAAGACCTGCTCGACCCTGAGCTTATGACCTTTATTGTCAACAGCCTGGAGCAGAGCAGCATCGCACCCAGGGTGATTTTCGAGATTCTCGAATCAGAAGGTATTGAAAACTACTCGGCCGTTCGCCAATTCATTGACCGCGTCAAGGAGCTGGGCTGCCGCATCGCAATTGATGACTTCGGCACTGGCTACTCAAATTTTGAGCATTTGCTGCGGCTCAACGTGGACATCATCAAGATCGATGGAACCCTGGTCAAACACCTGGATACAGATTCTGTGGCTTACAGCGTGGCCCGTGGCATCCAACAATTTGCCGCCGGGCTAGGCATGCAGACCGTGGCTGAATATGTTCACAGCCCGGCGATTCTGGACAAGGTCCAGTCACTGAATATCGATTTCGCCCAGGGTTACCATGTGGGCAAGCCTCTGGCGACCCTAGTGACAGACAGCGACAACAGCCTGGTCAGCGCCCAGGTGCTGCGCTTCAATAGCCGCCGCTAGCGCAAAAGGCAGGCCTGGCTGGCCGCCACCTCGGGACATAGATATCACGGCGCATCGGTGCCAAAGCCTGATACCTTGCTCTATGCATTACGACTCCAATAAGCAGACAGGTCTTCGGTCACGCCGGATCCTTGTCTCGAGGCCCGCCTATTCAGGTAGGCGGCCTGCAGTTTAGTCGTTAGCATGACCTCATTATTTCTTTCTGTGCAGGAGTACTTATGTCGAGCCAAGCCATTCCCTTATCCGTACTGGATCTTTGCCCGGTTCCCCAGGGCTCAACTCCGGCACAGGCGCTCAACAACGCCCTTGCGCTAGCCAAACACGCCGACATACTCGGCTACAAACGTTATTGGGTGGCCGAGCATCACAACATGACCGGCATCGCCAGTGCTGCCACCTCGGTGGTGATTGGCTACCTGGCCGCTGGCACCCAGCGGCTGCGGATCGGCTCCGGCGGCATCATGCTGCCCAACCATGCGCCGCTGCAGATTGCCGAGCAGTTCGGCACGCTGGAATCACTTTATCCCGGACGAATCGATCTGGGCCTGGGGCGTGCCCCGGGTACCGACCAGGCTACGGCTCAAGCATTGCGCCTTGGACGTGGCGATGGCTCTGATTTCCCCCAGATGCTGGATGAGTTACGCGGTTTGTTTGCCGATCCGCAGCCAGGCCAGCGCCTGCGCGCAGTGCCCGGAGCGGGCCTGAATGTGCCGATCTGGCTACTCGGATCCAGCACCTTCAGCGCTCAATTGGCTGGGCAGTTAGGGTTACCCTTCGCTTTTGCTGGGCAATTTTCGCCGGATTATCTGCATTCAGCGCTGAGCACCTATCGTGAGCATTTCCAGCCCAGCGCCGACCTGCAGAAGCCGCATGTGATGCTAGGCATTAACGCCTATGTAGCAGAAAGCCGGGAGCAGGCGCATTTTCTCGCCAGCTCGCATCAGCAGGCCTTCCTCAATCTGATCCGCGGCACACCCGGCCCTATGCCGCCGCCAGTGGCCGATATGAGTGAGCTCTGGTTGCCGCATGAAAAGCATCAGGTTATGTCGACGCTGGCGGGTACATTGATCGGCGACGAACTCACTGTCGCCCAGCAAATGGCGGACTTGATTGAGCGTACGGGCGCAGATGAGCTGATTGTCAGCAGTTCGATCTTTGATCAGGCTGCACGCCAGGACAGTTATAGCCGGCTGATCAAGATCGCAGCGGGCATCCAGCGACCTGTTTAACAAAACCTGCTCAAGATAATGGGTTAAGAGAAATAATCTATGAAGGTGTTTGCCGAACGCTGAGCAACTGCTTAGAATGCGCAGCACGCGGGTGTAGCTCAATGGTAGAGCAGAAGCTTCCCAAGCTTACGACGAGGGTTCGATTCCCTTCACCCGCTCCACTAAGCCTTTGATTATAAAGACAATTTCTTCACCCTCTCAACGAAGTGTCGAGAAAGTGTCGAAATCACGCCCGCTTGGCGCTTTCTGCCTCAAGGTCAGAGAAGTTACTGATTTTCACGTCTCCTTCCGGAAAACGCGCCACAAGGTCCAAATGCCCCCCCATAGCTTCAATATGGCTGCGCAAGGTGGAAAGGTACATATCCGTCCGACGCTCCATCTTGGCGATAGAAGGCTGCTGAACATTCAATATTTCAGCCAAAACCTTTTGTGACAAGCCGCGAGCCTGGCGCAACTCGTTGAGCGGCATTTCAGCGAGCAAAACCCGAGCCTTCACCTCAACCCGAGCCTGCGACTCTAGAGACATTTTCTCGCGAAGGTTACTAAATTTGTTAGCCATCAATCAGGCCCTCTTTTCTCAATTCTTCTAGATGATCGTCATACAGGCGGTCAGCGATTGGGATATTGTCCAAGTACCACCGATCATCACCTGTTTTATCACCACCAATGAGCAAAATAGCGGAGCGTCTAGGGTCGAAGGCGTACAGGGTGCGGAATGGTACCCCGCCATGCTGAGTTCTAAGCTCTCGCATATGACTGTGTTTTGACCCGTTTATGCCACTACTATGGGGAAAGCCTAGGTGAGGTCCGTTGTGCTCCAGCAAGGTCACTGAAACAGCGACCGACTCCTGCTCATCCTCACTAAGACTTGCCCACCACTATCCAAACTCATCGGTATATTCAACATCCCAAACCATACACGACATTCCTTAGAAAGAATATTCCTTTAATGGAATATAGCAGATGATAGTGGGTTAAAGCGAATAGCGTCTGCCAGATGATCTGGCGAGAGATGCGCATAGCGAAGCGTCATCGCAAGAGATGAATGCCCGAGTATTTTTTGTAGGGTGACGATGTTGCCGCCATTCATGATGAAATGGCTAGCGAAAGTATGACGTAGCACGTGAGACGCCTGGCCTGTGGGTAGCTTGAAGGAAACTCGTTCCAAAGCTTTCCGGAATCATTTGACCACTACAAAGAGCCACGTTGACCATCACGCGCTTGCCGACTTTTAGGCTGGGGAGGTAGCCGCGATCAATCCACGTGCGGACGACGATAGGTTCGTCACCCATACCGATCCACTCAGCGAATTTCTGCCAGGGCATCAGCGGCGGGCATCCAATCAGTTTTTGAGGGTCTAGACCTTCCATATCCATCAGCTTTGTTCCACTATGTTTAGCAATAAGTGATTTATTTAGCAGTAAGCTAAATACAGCCTGTGTCTTATGTACATAGTGCATCAAATACCGGATATGTGCGCTGGCAGAACATAAAGCGTGGCCGCGCTCGTATGGGGATTGCTGAAGCAGAGATCCTTGCCAAAGCCTACCCGCGATACGCTCTTTGGATAATTAGCGGCCAGATCGCGCCGGAAGCGGGCCAGACGAACCCAGAATATGACGAAGCTAACTCAAAGTTGCCAATACACCACGCGGGATAGCGATCACAACTGAAGTGACTAGGCGCTGGTACGCCCGAAGGAACGGACATGGATGAGAATATAAAGCGACAAATGGAAAGCCTGAAACCATGCATTGACGACGCACCTACCAGGGTGCGAAGACGAAAGAAGAAAAACCCCATAGGTGTCTCAATACTACTGGCCGTCAGCTTGGTAGGTGGCGTTATTTACATGGGTGACAGGAACGGATGGACTGAATATCCAGAGCAACAGATAACACAGCCCACAGCAAAATTGAATCAAGAGTCAGCACCTGTACCGGTAACAGACCAGAGCATGAATATTGGAGAAGCCGCCGAGACTGCAAAGGATATTTACCTGGAACAAGTGAACAAGATGCTTAGCCAAAGCACCGAATGGGGGTTGTGTGAGGCCTACAAGGATAGCGAGTCAGAGCTAGGAAAGGTTATCAGGCAACAAAACTGCAAGCCTAATCCAATAGCTGAAATGGAATGGATAGATGAAATTGCAGAAAACAATGCTGAAAGACAAACGGTTTTCACTGATGAGAACTATCAACCATCAGGGACAGTAAACACAGTAAGAATGCCAAGACAGGAAGGTTCGCAGCAAAGCACACAGCAGCGTACACAACCCTATGTAACCGTGGTAAAGGAGACAAGGGCAAGCTGCGGACCATTCAAAGAAGGGTCTCAAGAGTGCAGGCAGCATAAAGCAAGAATGCGTGAACACTGGCTAAGGGCATGCAATTTCAATCAGAGCTCACAAGCATGCACACAAGCAAACAGATATGACCTAAGATAAATGCGATCATAATAAGGATGTCGAATAAGTGTCGAAATCAAAGCAGATTTAAGCAATGAAAAGCCGAAACGTAAAACCAGAAAAGCAGTATTGCAAAGGGTTGCAGAATAAAGAGCGGGAAAAAAACGGATTCGATTCCCTTCACCCGCTCCACTTCTAGCATCCCTGCGCCACCCCGAACAACCGCTGCGCGTGCTATCTTTCCAGAATGTCCCGCACTACCCGTCTATTTGATCTCATGCAGTTACTACGCCGGCACCGCAGACCGGTGAGTGGTCATGCGCTGGCAGAAGAGTTGGGCGTATCCCTGCGCACCCTGTACCGGGATATTGCCGACCTTAAGGCGATAGGCGCACAGATTGATGGCGAGCCGGGCATGGGTTATGTGCTGGAGCCCGGCTTTATGCTGCCGCCCCTGATGTTTTCCGCAGAGGAAGTCGAGGCCCTGGCGCTGGGCCTGAAATGGGTTCAGCGCCGGGCTGACAGCGAACTGGCGGGCGCTGCTGCGGAGGCGCTGGCCAAGGTCTCTGCGGTGCTACCCCGGGAACTGCAACACCGGCTGCAGGATTCCGCGCTGATGGTCGGCCCAGGCTGGGACAAGTATCAATCGGTAGAACTGAAAGTCCTGCGCCAGGCGATTGCCGAGGAGCGCAAACTGCAGATCGAATACCGTGATCGCAAGGGTGCTGCCTCGTCGCGCATCATCTGGCCTTTTGCGTTGGGCTTTTTCGAATCCACCCGCATGCTTGCCGCCTGGTGCGAAATGCGCGGTGGTTTTCGTCAGTTCCGGGTCGACCGGCTACTTACCGCCAGTCCTTTGTCTGATCGCTATCCTTGCCGGCGCCAGGCGTTGCACAAGGCCTGGATGACTGAGTTGGGGGCTGCCGAACTGACTGCCATAGAGCCCGCCAACGCGACAAGCTCAAACGCTGGAAGCCTCGGGTGTCGGCATAGCGAAGCACTACTGACAGAATCTGTCAGCACCCCCGCCTATGCTGTCACTACACCAGCAAGCACCCCAACCAATGGATCTCTGGAGAACAGCATGAGCACCGATCTTGTTTTCTACACCAACCCCCAATCACGCGGCGGTATCGTGCATTGGATGCTCGAAGAGCTCGGCGTGCCCTATCAGGTCGAGTATCTGGAATATGGCACCTCAATGAAGTCACCCGAGTATCTGGCAGTCAACCCCATGGGCAAGGTGCCAGCCATTCGTCATGGTGACGTGGTGGTTACCGAAGCCGCTGCGATCTGTGCCTATCTGGCCGAGGCTTTTCCCGAGGCCAATCTGAAACCCGATGGCGCAGCACTTGGGCCCTACTACCGCTGGCTGTTCTTTGTCGCCGGGCCCTTCGAAGCCGCTGTTGGTCTGCGCGCGTGCAACGTCGACCTTAACGCAGAACAGGAGATGGAGTTAGGTTGTGGGCGCCTGGAAAAGGTCGTTGACGTGCTTGCCGAGGCGGTACGCGGGCGCCAGTACATTGCCGGAGATCACTTCTCAGCGGCGGATGTCTATGTCGGAGCGCATATCGGCTGGGGCATGCTGTTTGGCACTCTGGAGAAACGACCAGAGTTCGTCGAGTATTGGAACGGGTTACAGGACCGCCCGGCCAATCGGCGCAGCGAAGAACTCGCCGAGAAAGCCATGACCAAACAGGCCTGGACTGGCTAACAAGGCTGATGCGCGTCATCAGCGGATGGCGCGAACGCGGTTGGCAGCTGTGTTGCCAACCATTTGATCTGATGTTATTGGCTTAGAACGTGAACTTGATCTCTAAGATTATCGGTACGCGAGGCAATCAAACTCGGTGTTTCGCCATCTGCACAATTCAAGTAGGCGGACGTCTGAATCCATTGTTCATCCGGGTAATAAGCAAACAGAAACTGACCCCCTTTGAGGTTGTCGACTACGCTGCGAATCGCCTGCTGTGATACGGCGGGACAACCGTGACTGCGGCCAATGCGTCCCTGGCGGACAACCCAGCTTTCATCTACGTAGTCCGCGCCGTGGATGACAATGGCACGGCGGCGGGCCTGATCGTTGATGCCCGGTTCCAGTCCGTCCATACGCAGGGAGTAGCCGTGTTGCCCGTAATAACTTTCCTGGGTGCGGAACAGGCCTACGCTGGACTGGTGGCTGCCTTCGATATTGGAAAACTGATTGGCATGCTTATCACCTGAGCCTTGCCCGTGGGCTACCAGTTCGCGCATGATCAGCGACTTGGCTTGCAGATCAAATAGCCAAAGCCGCTGCTCGGATGAAGGCAGAGAAAAGTCGATGACGGCAAGCCGGCTGGCCGCTTCTGCGCCATGATTGATGGCGCAGGTCATCGCTATTACAGCGCGCTCCAACGCCAATGGGTTTAATTCGGGTGCTACGCTGGCGAGCTTGCTTTTCAGTGTCTGCCCGTCAGCATACGCCGGACTGTAGCCGAGCATCATCACCAGGACGCTCAGAATACTGACTGCGCCCCAAAACCGGCGGGGATTCCTGCTTGGTTGCTCACAGAGCATGTTTTTTCTCCGGGCTTGTTCAGGTTGCCGTATTGCCGCCATGTCTGCAGCAATGTCTGAGGGAACAGGATTAGCGTGATAGGCTTCCGTTAAGTATTCGATGCTTCTACATTTGCCACTAGCCCAAGTCGACACATGAGGTTGCCTGTTGAGCAGAGATTTCACAATGCTTTTCCTGCTGTTTGTGTACGGCCTTGTCGTCAGCCCAGTAGCCTACCCAAACGCCGACAGTCTGTCTTCAGTAACCCTACAGCAGGCGCTCATTGGTGATGCGGCGCAATCCTGTGTCAGTTTGCCCACGCTCAGATCGACTTCTCTGCAAACGGCACTGATCCAGCTGTACCAGAACAATGATTATAAAACACTCTGGGAGGGTGCGCAGCAGCGGGCTGCCCTGAAAACAGAGCTGGAACAGCTGGTCGATGATGGCCTTTCACCCGAGGATTACGGTTTTGCGTTGCAAGCCCGACCGCCGGTGAAGCAGTGTGACGAACTGCGCATCAGCAGTCAGTATTTGCTGGCGCTGGAGCATCTGAGCCGCGGTCGTCTCGCGCAAGCGGACCATGAACCCTATTGGCAGGCTAACGCGCTGCCGCCACCATCCGCGCCTTTGCTCTCAGAACTTGCCCTTACTGGCCTAAGGAAAGGCATTGCCGCCTCTTTTGAGCAGGCGCGCCCTGCGCTGCCTCAGTACCGCGCTCTGCGCGCTGCTTATGCCGCGATGGACAGGCAGCCAGCTTCGCGCGCGCCTTTGCCGCCTGGGCCGGTGCTGCGCCCGGGCATGAGCGACGAGCGAATCGAGCAATTAGCTGCGCAGTTGCAGCAGGATGGGTTCCTGCTGGAGTCACCTGCCGCCTATGTATCGGTAAGCAACTATAACGGGGCGCTGGTGGAGGCAGTACGCCTTTATCAAGCCCAGCATGGGTTGCAAGTAGACGGCATAATCGGCCCTCTGACCCTCACGGCATTAAACATATCGCCCGCGCAGCGTGTGCAGCAGGTGCGGATCAATCTGGAGCGGCTGCGCTGGGTAAACGCGCAGCGCAGCGATTATCTGCTATTGATCAATGTTGCCAGTGCACGTCTCCAGCTCATGCGCGGCAATGACACGCTCTGGCGGGCGCGGGCGCAGGTAGGACGATCAAGCAGGCCAACGCCGCTACTAGTGTCATATATCAACCGGATTACCCTGAATCCAGGCTGGACCGTACCCCCAACCATCCTGCGCGAAGATATCTTGCCGAAGATACGCCGCAATCCAGACTACCTTGGCGTGCACAACCTGCGGACACTGGACACCCAAGGCAAGCCGCTGGATCCGCGACACATAGATTGGAACAATCCAAGAGGCATTATCCTGCGTCAACCGCCTGGGCCAACCAATCCGCTGGGAGAAATCGTGTTCCGTCTGCCCAACCCGTTTTCAATCTACCTGCATGACACTCCCAGCAAGCACTTATTCCAGCAGACGAACCGAAGTGTGAGTTCGGGCTGTGTACGTGTAGAAAATGCAAACGAACTTGCGGCCCAGCTGTTTGCTGGTTTGAGTTTCTTAGAGCACGAGCGCATCGCGCAACAACGAGCCAGCAAGCAAACACACGAAATCGCACTGACGAACGGTCCGCGGGTGATACTTGCCTATTGGACGGCGTTTGCCAACAGCGAAGGTCAGTTGGCTTTTGTCGCTGATAGTTACGGACTCGACCAGGCGCTGGTATCCGCTATGGCAATCATGCCCGCGGCGAAGCCTGCGGCTAAAGCCCCAATTGCAGTGCCAGCTGAGGCGGGATGTGCTGTCTATGACCGCGCTCCGTCATGATTGATTTTTTTCGCTGCGTCCGTACTCTTACTCTTTTGAACCGTCAGAACCGTCCGCGGCCATCCGGCCGGCTGCGCTGCCTGTTTCGCTGGCTGAAAGCCTATCCTGCCAACCTCGATTGAAGATGACCCGTGAAAAAATTCGTGCTGATTGACTCTACCCCCCTTCCCGATGAAGGCGCCAAATTGTGCCTGTTTGAATACGGCGAAGATTTCATCATCAAACGCGAGGACGGCAAGGGCGGGCAGTTGATGAACACCCGAATGCACGGCTCGGAAGATGCTCTGGGCAGGCTAGCCTGTACTCAGATTGCCAGCCGCGCCAACCCACGGGTATTGATCGGCGGACTGGGAATGGGTTTTACCCTGGCGGCAGCATTAGCGCAGTTGGGCGATCAGGCACAGGTGCTGGTCGCAGAGCTACTCGAAGGCGTTATCCGCTGGAACCAGGGGCCTCTGGGAGCCAAGGCGGGCTACCCCGCCAAGGACCCACGCGCTCAGATCCTGCACGAGGATGTGGCGCGCATTCTAAAGACCGATACCCAGGGGTTTGACGCCATCATGCTCGATGTGGATAACGGCCCAGAAGGCCTGACCCAGTCGATTAACAGCTGGCTATACAGCATTGATGGCTTGCGGGGTTGCAAGCAGGCGTTGCGCCCCGGCGGAGTGCTCGCGGTCTGGTCTGCCAGCATCGATCAACGCTTTAGCGCGCGGCTGCGTTCGGCCGGATTCAGGACAGAAGAGGTGCAAGTCTACGCCCACGGCAACCGTGGGCCCAAACACACCATCTGGCTGGCGAAGTAACCTGAGAGCGAGCATAGAACGCCCAAGGCCAGAGGCTCAGATGATACGCGAGAAGCGCCCGTTTTCCGCCTGCTGCTGATACGCATCAAATACCATGCAAATCGAGCGGACCAGCAGGCGGCCGGCCGGCAGCACCTCAATAGCGTCGTCATCCAGACGAATCAACCCATCGGTTTGCATTTGTTCCAGGATCGGCCAGCGGTCGGCAAAGACGTCACGAAACACGATCCCGAAACGGGCTTCTATATCAGGGAACCACAGACTGAAATGGCAGATCAGCTGGAATATGATTGCGCGCCGCAGGTGATCTTCAGGCCCGCTGGTGAGCCCGCGCGCGATCGCTAGCCGGCTTTCCCCGAGACACTGCTGATAGGCTTTGATATCGCTGGTATTCTGGCTGAAAAGATCACCCACCTGACTGATCGATGACACACCCAGGCCGATCAGATCGCAGTGGCCGTGGGTGGTGTAACCCTGAAAATTGCGGTGCAGCTCTCCGGTCTCCTGCGCCAGACTGAGACTGTCATCCGGCAGCGCGAAATGGTCCATGCCGATATACCGGTACCCGGCCTCGGTCAACTGCCGAACACTGTTCTCCAGCATCGCCAGCTTGGCCGCCGCAATCGGCAGATCCTCTGATTTGATTCGACGTTGCGGCAGAAAACGCTCCGGCATGTGCGCGTAGTTGAATATGGATAGCCGCTCCGGACGCATCTGGATAATGGCGTCTACCGTACGTGCGAAGCTGGCCGGACTTTGTTTTGGCAGGCCGTAAATCAGATCAATATTGATCGAGCGATATTCCAGCGCCCGCGCTGCATCCATGATGGTCTGCGTCTGCTCCAGACTCTGCAAGCGATTGACCGCGCGCTGCACAGCCGGATCAATGTCCTGAACCCCGAAGCTGACGCGATTAAAACCGACCTCACGGAGCATGCCCATGGTCGACCAATCGGCTTCCCGCGGGTCGATCTCGATGCTGTAATCGCCAATATCGTCGTCATGCAAGGTGAAGTGCTGTCTGATTTTGTCGACGAGTCCGCGCATCTGTTCATGGCTGAGGAAGGTCGGCGTGCCGCCACCAAAGTGCAACTGCTCTACCTGTTGGTCGCGGCCGACATGTTCGCTAAGCAGCTCGATTTCACGATATAGCGCTTGTAAGTAAGGCACGGCGCGGCTGCGATCTTTGGTAATGACCTTATTGCATGCGCAGTAATAACAAATGTTGGCGCAAAACGGGATGTGCACATAGAGCGACAGATCACGGCCCGCGCGCCGACTCTCAGCCAATGCCCAGAGCATATCGCCGGGCTGGATGCCTTCGTGGAACTGCAGCGCGGTGGGGTATGAGGTGTATCGCGGGCCGGCTTTGTCGTAACGCCGGATAAGGCCTGCATCCCAGTGAATGGGGTTGGACATGAATAGACTCCGCAATGGTAACTTCAATGCCGTGCAGGCTAAACCCTGTCCGAAGTGACCACTTTGATGCAGGTCAAATTTTGGTCAACTGAGCTCTCAAGCTTTCATTCCGAGCCTGCGGGCCAGCTTGTGCAGGTTGCTGGCGTCCAGGCCAAGCAACCGCGCTGCCGCTGCCCAGCCATCGTCCGTCTGGGCCAGGGCCAGGCGGATCTGCTCGCGCTGGCAGGCGTCCACCGATTGTTTCAGCGGCACCACCGGCCCGGCTGGCGCAACCTGCCGAGGGCCTGGCTCTGCGGCTGGCGGGTTGTTGCCCACCTGAATATCAAGATGCCCCGATTCAAGGGTCAGAATCGCCTGGCGCGAGCCGTTAAAACCCAAGGCCTTGATCGCCGCGCGACTGATCACATGCTCCAGCTCACGCACGTTGCCAGGCCAGAAATACCCGAGCAATACCTGCTCCGCTGCCACGGACAAGCGCAACCCGCGTAACCCGAGCCGCGCCCGGTTGAGTTCGATAAAGTGTCCGGCCAGCAGCAGTATGTCGTTGCCACGCTCGCGTAGCGGCGGAATCAGGACGGGGTAAACCGAGAGGCGGTGATACAGATCGGCGCGAAAATCGCCGCTGGCGACCCGGTCCGCCAGATTGCGATTCGTGGCAGCAATAATCCGTACGTTGACCCGCAACGGCTGATCGGCGCCCAGGCGCTGGATTTCGCCATTTTGCAGCGTACGCAACAGCTTGGCCTGCACGGTCAAGGGTAGCTCGCCGATTTCATCGAGCAGCAGCGTACCGCCATCGGCGGCGTCGAAACGTCCGCCGCGGTCACTGCCGGCCCCTGAGAAGGCGCCCTTCACATGACCAAACAACTCGCTCTCGGCAAGGGATTCGGGCAACGCGGCGCAATTGACCAGCACCAGCGGCTTGTCAGCCCGCCCGGAGTGATTATGCAGCCAGCGTGCGAACAATTCCTTGCCGACCCCGGTTTCGCCGCTGAGCAGCACCGGAAGCTCAGTATCGGCAACCACAGAAAGCTCCTCAAGCAGCTTGGTGACCGGGCTGCTGTGGCCGATGATGCTGTGGTCCTTGGCTTCGGACAACGTGCCCTGGCCGACCACCCGCGCGATGCGCAGCGCGCGGTTGTCCTCCTCGAGACGGGTAACACGTACACAGGTCTCGATCAGCGGCGTCATCCTTTGCAGCTCCAACCGCGCCGCTTCGTCGAAGGTCCCGGCCTCAAGCGCATCGAGTGTTAGCGCGCCCCACAAGCGTCCTTCCAAGTACAGGCTCACGCCCATGCAGTCATGTACCGGCATGGGCTCGCCGGGGGAGTCGTCGAGGAGACCATCATAGGGATCCGGGAGCGGGCTTTGCGGGTCGAACCAGGTAGGCTCGCGGCGGGAAAGCAACGCCGCCAGGCGGGGATGACGTGCAGTCTGGAAGCGCCGGCCCAGCGCGTCCTGGACCAGCCCGACGGCCGCCAGCGGGCGCAGGCATTCATCCGAATGTTGCAACAGAACGACGGCGCCGCATTGAAAATGTTCGCGCAGCACCTGCACCAGTCGCTGTAGCCTGACAGCCGCAGGCAGCTCGGCTACCAAATCTGGCAACAGTAGGGGCTCGATCATGGTATCAATCACCTTTCAGGGTTTTATTAACCTTACTTCATCAGGGTATTAAATACCCGCATTAATTCAAGTACATGATTTTAGTATAATTTATTTTGTGGCATGCGCTTTGCTCATATTTAGGCAGGCACCTAATCCAATCGGCCTGATACCTCTACTTGAGAGCAAACACCATGTCTGCAGACTATCTGAACAGCGCTTTGGGCGACCTAGCCCGCAGCATCCCGGGGGCCACTGCGGTCTTCCATGCCAACCGCCTGGACTTTTGTTGCCAGGGCCACCGCACCTTGGCCGACGCCGCTGCGATAAAAGGGATTTCGGCGGCGAACGTGGCCGCGCAACTGGCGGCTCTGATCCCCGGGTCGACCGCTACGCGCGACTGGCAGCAGGCGTCTACCGCAGAGCTGGTGGAGCATATTCTGGGGCGCTTCCATGCACGGCACCGCGAGCAATTGCCGGAGCTGATCCGGCTCGCTCGGCGCGTTGAGCAGGTTCATGGCGACCGTACAGACTGCCCGAACGGTCTCGCCGATCACCTCTCGTATATGGCCCAGGAGCTGGAAAGCCACATGCTCAAGGAAGAACAGATCCTCTTTCCATTGCTGCTGCAAGAGCGCCAAGCGATGGTAGCCGGGCCGATCAGCGTGATGCGCCTCGAACACGAGCAGCATGGTGCGGCGCTGGACCAGCTCATCAGGCTGACCAACGACATCACGCCACCGGCGGGCGCCTGCAATACCTGGCAAGCGCTGTATCGTGGACTGGAAGAACTGCGTCAGGATCTGATGCAGCACATTCACCTGGAAAACAACATTCTGTTTGCCGGGTCACCGCGAAACGACAGTCAGGCCTGCTGCACTACAGGGTAAACATGGCCTTGGCGCAGAACACCAGCACCACCGCGTGCACCAGCAGACTGATGTTCAGCAGGCGCATACCGCGCTCGGTGATGCACTCCTGGCTACGCAGCGCGATCAGCGCCACGTAATGTCCGATGATCAATACCGCCAGCAGCAATTTCAGCGACAGCAACACGCTAAAACTGCTGGCCAGCGGATCGGCCAGCGCCTGGCGATAGGGCCAGACCAAGGCTACACCGGCGCCATAAAGGAGCAACGCGACCCAGTGAATTACCCGACGCGCCTGTTGCCCGTATAGGACCGCCATGCGCCCGCGCAACTCCTGCGAAAGCTGACGCCCCACAGGAGCGAGGATGAACACCTGGAAAAACAGCGTGCCGATGAAGGCGATGGCCATCAGCAAATGCAGCGTCTTGAGTGACAGATAGAGCATGGGCAGCTTCCTTCAGTGAACGAACTATCCTACCGGGTTCAGGCGCTTTGCGGGTGCTGCAGGCGGGGTACCCCCATTGGCATATTGCGGCCCAACGAACTGCAGGTGAGCATGCAACAGATAATGGAGTAGCACATGAGACCACATCAACCCCCGAGATCGGCCTTGTTCGAGCTCGGCTTTCGCCCGTTCTTTCTCGCCGGAAGCCTCTTCGCTGCGGTGCTGATACCCCTGTGGGTAGCTGCATGGCTCGGCCAGGTCGGCGATTGGCAACCCACGGGCGGCTGGTTTGCCTGGCATATGCACGAAATGCTCTTCGGTTTCGTTGCGGCGATCATCGCTGGCTTCCTGCTCACTGCCGTGCAGAACTGGACCGGCGTACCCGGCCTGAGCGGTACGCCACTGATGGCACTCGCGGCTGTGTGGCTGTTGGCGCGCCTGGCCTGGCTGGCGGCGCTGCCGCTCTGGCTGGTGATCGCCCTGGACATGCTGTTTCTGCCCGCCGTTACAGTCGCCATGGCCCGGTCTGTGTGGATCGCACGACAAAAGCGCAACTACCCGATCGTATTGGTGCTGGCCTTGTTGGCCATGTGCAACCTGGTCAGCCTGATCGGAATAGCTTCGAATGATTTTGCCCTACAGCGGCAGGGCAACCTGGGCGCGCTCTGGTTGGTCGCGGCGTTAGTGGGCATGATTGGCGGGCGCGTGATCCCGTTCTTCACCCAGCGCGGCCTGAATCTGCCGCAGCCTGCGCCAGCACTACCCTGGCTGGATTACCTGCTGCTGGCGGGCAGCATCCTGGTAGCGCTATTGATGGTGAGCGGAATAGCCCTGCACCCTTCCCTCCCTGCCGGGTTGTTGTTCGCCTTGCTCGGAGCGGGCCACCTGGCACGCCTGCTGCTCTGGCATCACCCGCGACTTTGGACAGTGCCGCTGCTCTGGTCGTTGCACCTGGCCTATGCCTGGCTGGTGGTTGCCCTTTACGCGATGGCCCTGTGGAATGCCGGCTGGCTAGTGGACTTCAGCCAGGCCGTGCATCTACTCGCCATTGGCAGCATCAGCGGCATGATCCTGGCGATGATCGCCCGCGTCAGTCTGGGCCACACAGGCCGACCGCTCGAACCTGCGCCGGCAATGTCTTTGGCGTTCATTCTGCTCAACCTGGCAGTACCTGCGCGCGTATGGATCGCGCCGGCATGGCCGCAATTCGGCTTCTGGCTGGCTGCGGTCAGTTGGGCTGGCGCCTTCATGCTGTTCGTTTGGTATTACGTGGCGATTCTCTATCGCCCGCGCCCTGATGGCCGACCCGGCTAATATCCACCGAAACAGGCAACCACCATGACGCTGACCCCACAATATCGCCAATTGCTCCTGCAGCATCCCATGCTCGGCCTGCTTCCAGCCGCATCACAGAATGCCCTGTTAAGCGAAACCCACTATCGGGAATACCCTGCGCAGGCGCTAATATTGCGCCAGGGCGACCGGGCCGAACGTTTTTTCATCGTGTTGGAGGGCAAGGTGAAGCTGTTCCGGATTTCCGCCGACGGCAAGGAGAAAGTGGTCGAGATCATCCAGCCCGGCCACACCTTCGCTGAGGCAGTGATGTTCATGCAAAAGCAGGTCTACCCAGTGTGCGCCGAAGCGCTCGAACCGGTACACCTGGCGGCACTGCCCAATCGGCTGATGTTGCATTGTCTGCAGGACAATCCGCAAACCTGCCTGCATTTACTCGGACATCTGAGCGTGCGCTTGCACCAACGCCTTGATGAATTGGAAAACCTGACTTTGCAGAACGCTACGCAACGTTTTGCCTTGTATCTGGTGGGACAGGTAAAGGATCGGCGTGAGGATGATGCCGAGTTGGACCTGATGTTGCCTAAGGGCCTGATCGCCGCACGTCTATCGATCAAACCTGAAACGCTTTCCCGGGCGATGGCGACCCTGCGCGATCGCGGCTTGATCGAAAGCCACGCCAAGCATATCCGCATCCCCAGCGTCGTCAAGCTGCTGAACACCTTTACGCTGGAAGCCCAGGGCGTCAGCTGATGCTCCGGCAACTGCTGTGGCGCTGCCTGGCCTCCGTGTTTCTCGGCCTTGGCGCGCTCGGGGTAGTCTTGCCCGGCCTGCCGACAACGCCTTTTCTGTTAGTCGCCGCCTGGGCCGGCGCCCGTGGCTGGCCCGCGCTGGAGGCCAGGCTGCTGGCGCATCCGCGCTATGGCGGCATGATCCGCGATTGGCGTGAACGCCGTGCAGTGCCGCGCAGGGCCAAGTGGCTGGCCTCGGCGATGATGCTAACCAGTGCCTCGCTGCTCTGGCTAACGCCCACCGCACTGATGCTTCGACTGGGCGTCACTGCCCTGCTGTTGTGCGTTGCACTCTGGCTGTGGACGCGTCCCCAAGCATAAGCAAATCTGAATAATGTATCGCCCTGTGGCGGCCGTCGGTGTCAGGACCCGGTCGCCATAGCGATACTACGCCGCGAGGTATTTTTTACCATTTACGGTACTTAAGACCATTATTGACGCCAGGTAAAAACCACCATTACTTTAATTTATTTATATATATCAATAGCTTAAAATATGGCATCGGCCTTGCATTAGATCTGTTACTGATACTAACAGGGGCTCCCGCCGTGAATAACCTCACCTCCATACCATCGCTAGCCAAGTCGGATGCAAAACCGTCCTACTATCGGCCGAGCGGTAACGAAATCGACGTGTTCGAGCACGCTGCCAGCCACCGATTGCCGATCCTGATCAAGGGCCCGACCGGCTGCGGCAAGACCCGCTTCGTGCAGCATATGGCCGATCGGCTCGGTCGTAAACTCTTTACCGTGGCCTGCCATGATGACCTGACCACCGCCGACCTGGTGGGCCGCCACCTGATCGGTAGTAGTGGTACCTACTGGCAGGACGGGCCGCTGACCCGCGCGGTGCGCGAGGGCGGCATCTGTTATCTGGACGAGATCATCGAGGCGCGCAAGGACACCACCGTAGTGCTCCACCCACTGGCTGACGATCGACGCATTCTGCCGCTTGATGCGACCGGCGAGTGCCTTGAGGCGCATCCGGATTTCATGCTGGTGGTGTCCTATAACCCGGGCTACCGCAATCTGCTCAAGGGTCTCAAGCCGAGCACCCGGCAACGCTTTGTCGCCATGAGTTTTGATTATCCCGACGCCGTAGCCGAGACCGCCATCCTGATCAGCGAGAGCGGCATCGACTCTGCCACCGCAGCCCGCCTGGTGCAGCTATGCGGCGCGCTACGGCAACTGGGTTCGCATGATCTGGAAGAAGCCCCATCGACGCGACTGTTAATCCATAGCGCCCGGATGATGCTCAGTGGCATGGATCCTGTTGCCGCGTGCACCGCCTGTCTGGCCGAGCCGCTAAGCGACGATCCGACCACCCAGGCCGCCATTCTCGATGTAGTCCGCGCGCACTTCATCGCGACTGCAGATGAAAACGATGTCAACCACAACAACCCGGAGCTTCGTCGCAGCAGCATCTGATGCCGACCCGCCAAGCTGTTTCTGCCAACTAAAAGAGGATCACATCATGTCGGAAAGATTTACCAAGGGCATGGCCCGCAACATCTACTACGGCGGCGGCATGTTTTTTATGCTGCTGTTCGTCGGCCTCACCGTGGACACGGTGGTCGCGATTCCCGAGCGCGAAAACCGCGACCAGTTGACTGAAGAGGTTGCCCACGGCAAGGAGCTTTGGGAGAAGAACAACTGCGTTGGCTGTCATTCCTTGCTCGGTGAGGGCGCGTATTTCGCTCCCGAACTGGGCAATGTGTTCCCGCGCCGCGGCGGGGACAACGAAGAAGCCTTCCACGCCTACTTTAACGCCTGGATGCAGGCCCAGCCACTGCCCGTCGAAGGGCGGCGGAAAATGCCGCAATTCAACCTGAGCCCTGAAGAGACCCGCGCGCTGTCCCAGTTCCTGATCTGGACCTCGCGTATCGATACCAACAACTGGCCACCGAACAACGAAGGCTGATGCTGACCCCGGACCTATAATGCAAGGATTACTGCCATGAAATACGCTAGTCAGGCGGAAGCAAAGCCCTACTTTGTCTTCGCCATCATCCTCTTCATCGGGCAGATCGTGTTCGGTCTGATACTGGGGACCCAATACATTATTGGCGACTTCCTGTTCCCGGAAATCCCCTTCAACGTGGCCCGCATGGTCCACACCAACTTGCTGATCGTCTGGCTGCTGTTCGGCTTTATGGGCGCGACCTATTTCCTCTTGCCCGAGGAAACCCAGTGCGAACTGCACAGCCCGCTGCTGGCCCGAATACTCTTCTGGGTATTTGCCGCCGCCGGCACGCTGACCATCATCGGCTATCTGGCGGTGCCTTACGCGACACTGGCGGAGCTGACAGGTAACAAGTATTTCCCGACCATGGGCCGGGAATTCCTCGAGCAGCCGACCATTACCAAGATCGGTCTGGCCCTGGTGTTTGTCGGCTTTCTGTATAACGTCATCATGACTGTCCTCAAGGGTCGCAAGACGGTGGTCAACATGGTGCTGATGACCGGTCTTATCGGCTTGGCAGCGTTCTGGATGTTCGCCTTCTACAACCCCGCCTCGCTGGTGATGGACAAGTACTTCTGGTGGTGGGTCGTGCATTTGTGGGTCGAAGGCGTATGGGAATTGATCCTCGGCGCCATCCTGGCCTTCATCCTGATCCGCACTACCGGCGTGGACCGCGAAGTAGTGGAAAAATGGCTGTATCTGATCATCGCCATGGCGCTGATCAGCGGCATCCTCGGCACCGGCCACCACTTCTTCTTTATTGGCGCACCGGAGTATTGGTTGTGGATTGGCTCGATCTTCTCGGCGCTCGAACCCCTGCCGTTCTTCATGCTGATGGTGTTCGCCTTCAGCATGCTCAAGCAGCGGCGGCGTGACCACCCGAACAAGGCCGCGGTTACCTGGGCAGTCGGTTGCACCATCATGGCCTTCCTCGGGGCTGGCGTGTGGGGCTTCATGCATACCCTGGCACCGGTGAACTATTACACCCATGGCTCTCAGCTCACCGCTGCTCACGGGCACCTGGCGTTCTATGGCGCTTATGTGATGATTGTTCTGGCGATTATCTCTTACGCCTGGCCGATCCTGCACGGCCGGCAGGCCAACAGCCCGCAGGCTCAACGTCTGGAAATCGCCTCCTGCTGGACCATGAGTATCAGCATGCTGCTGATCACCCTGCTGCTGACCGCTGCCGGCGTGGTACAGATCTGGCTGCAGCGCATTCCGGATAACGCTGACGCGCTTGGCTTTATGGCCACCCAGGACGCCATCACCAACATCTACTGGATGCGTCTGGCTGCAGGTATTGGTTTTGGTATCGGGGTGTTCATGTACCTGGCCAGTTTCGTCGTCGCCGCGCGTACCAGCGCGCCAACCGAACCGGTTGGCGCTGCCGTCACCTTGAACTGAGCAGCAGGACCATCGGATACGGGCGGCAGCTGCTGCCCGTATCCCCCTTTTCATCAAGCTGACTGGAGGCGAAGACACTATGCAACTGGCAATGCTTCGCCGCATCAGTCGTAGCGCTTTCTTTATCCTCTTTCTATTGGCGCCTGTGCTGGATCTGTTTCGTCTCGATCTAAGCAGGGGCCATTTTGTTTTTCTGACCATGGACTGGACCCTGGGGCTTGATCCCCAGACCAGCGCCCTGGATCCCTCCGCCATCACCCTGCACCTGCTGCTGCGTCTGGGCTTGCCCGTTCTGCTCACGCTCGGCGTACTACTCTGGGTGGTCTGGCGCTGGGGCCGCCTGTATTGCGGCTGGTTGTGCCCGCATTTCTCGATGGTCGAATGGATCGACGCCATCATGGCCCGCTGGCTCGGCCGGCGTTCCGTCTGGGAGCCGCCTTCAGCCCCGCGTCGGGCTGGCGCGCGCCTGCTCATGAGCGCGGTGGTGCTGGGCGGTTCGGCATTGTGGGCCGTTACGCTACTTACCTACCTGGTGCCGCCCATCCCGCTATGGACTGGTCTGTTCAGCCTGAACCTGCCGGCCTGGCAGTGGTTTTTCATCGGCATCGGCACCGCCCTGTTCTGCATCGAGTTTGCCCTGGCGCGGCATTTTTTCTGCAAGTACGGCTGCGCAGTGGGCATCTTCCAGAGCCTGATCTGGGCAGTGAACCGTCGCGCTATGGTCATCGGTTTCAAGCGCGAACGTGCGCGTGATTGCCGTGACTGCAATGCCTGCGACCGGGCCTGCCCGATGCGCCTGCCGCCACGCGGCATGAAGCGCCACAAGATTACCTGCACCCAATGCGGCGTCTGCGTGCAGACCTGCCAGCAGGTCCAGGCCAACAATCCCGATGGCGCACTGTTGCACTGGGTCAGCGGTGACGCGGCAGTGAAGATAGACAAGCAACCAGGTAGCCACATCGCAGCTCGCATCCCTATTCTGGAAAAGGATTAGCACCATGGAAGAATTTGTCGGCATGCGCTGGCACAATCTGATCAACCGATTGGCCCGCACCAGTTATCCCGAAGCCCAGGTGCGCCTGGAAGACGAAGGCCCGCGGTTGGCCATGGTATTCCGTGCACTGGGCGGTGATCCTGGCCTGGTCATCAAAGCCGCCACCGAACGCGCGCTGAAACCCCCGCGTCACTGGCTGGAAAAAATTGCCGGTACCGGCCGCCAGTACGCACTGGCCTGGCGTGACGAGGACAGCGTTCGGCTGCCGCCAGTGATTCAGGCTTATCCTGAGCGCGAGCTTAACCGCGACCTGTACCTGTGGTTAATTGCACTGGCCAGCCAGGCCAGCACCCCGGAACCGGACCAATGGCTGCAGTGGAATCAGCAACAGGTGCTGCTAACGCTTCAGCGTTTTCCGGGTTTGGGTCCGCTGTACCAACGCCTGGCCTGGGGCCTGGTGGCGGTGCGCCCGTCACTCGATAGCCTGAATGCCGCCCAGCAGCGCCGCGAGCGCTGCCTGCGCACAGCCATCCTTGAACCGGGCAGCCAACAGGCTCTGCCCGTCGCCGATGGCGACAGCCTGCCCGTGCCCTTGTGGCTGTATCCATCCCTGCACCCGGCCAAGGCGGCCGTATCGAGACAGGATGGGGGTAGCGATGTGAGTAACGGCGGGCTCAAGCCGAAGCAAGGCAAGGGCCGCAAACGCGCAGAATTTATCGATGACATCGATGGCAAGGATGGGCTGATCGTATTCCGCCTGGAGAGTCTGTTTTCCTGGTCGGAGTTCGTACCTGTCGACCGCACCCTGGACGACAGTGAGGATGACGAAGCCGACCGTGTCGCAGAAGATCTCGATCACCTCAGCCTATCCCGCCACGGTGACGCCGGTGCTTCACGCTTGAAGCTGGACCTGGATCTACCCAGCGCAGCAGAGGACGACATTCCCCTGGGCGCCGGCATGCTACTGCCCGAATGGGACTGGCGCAAACAGCTGATGGTACCGCGCTATTGCCGGGTTATTCCGATGCTACCCAAGGATGCCACGCCATGCGTCCTGCCCGACCGCCTGCAAGCAATGGGTCAGCAACTGCGACGGCGCTTTGAAGTGCTGCGCCCGCAACAGGCCTGGAACAAACGTCAGCCAAGCGGTCCGACGCTGGATCTGGAAGCCTGCATCGATTTTGCTTCAGCCCGGCAACGCGGGCTGGCTAGCGCACAGCCAGCGCTGTGGCGTCAGCAAGCCGCGCAGCACCGGGACTTGGCTTGTCTGGTACTGGCAGATCTTTCTCTGTCGACCGAGGCCTACGCCGACAATGAACATCAGGTGATCGACGTGGTGCGCGACAGCATGCACCTGCTGGGTGAAGCGCTGGACGCCGGAAACGATGCCTTTGCGATGTATGGGTTTTCCTCCAAACGCCGTGACCATGTGCGCTTTAGCGTGATCAAGAACTTCGCTGAGCCCTGGGGCGAGCCCGTGCATGGGCGCATTCAGGCCTTGCGGCCAGGCTACTACACGCGCATGGGCGCAGCGATTCGTCAGGCCACCGAAATTCTCAAGGAGCAACCCGCCGAGCAGCGGCTGCTACTGTTACTGACCGACGGCAAGCCCAACGACCTGGATCTGTACGAAGGCCGCTACGGCATGGAAGATACCCGCCATGCACTGTTGGAAGCGCGCAAGGCCGGCCTGGAGCCATTCTGCGTGACGATCGATCAGCAGGCTGCCGATTACCTTCCGTATCTGTTCGGCCCACAGCGCTTTCATTTGCTGCACAACGCAGCCGAACTACCCACGCTGCTGCCACGTCTGTACCTGTTGTTGACCGGGAGGACGCCATGACCGCAATGCAGCGTCTGCCCATTGTTCACTCCACCGTCGCCGCCCGCGAGCTACCCGGCGACCTGGCGATGTGGTGTTTTATTCTTGCCGAACTGGCGGTATTTGCACTGCTACTGGGTAGCATGGCCTACGTGCGCGGCAGATGGCCGGAGATGTTCAGTGCTGGTGTCGCTACCCTGCATCCGCTCGCCGGACTGGTCAATACGCTGGCCCTGCTCACCGGCAGCTATTGGGTCGCCAAGGGCGTAGCCGCCCTGCGCCAGGGCCGATCCGCACAGGTGGCCTGGTGGTTCCGGGCGGGCGCAGCCAGCGGCTTGTTCTACTTGGTGGTCAAGGGCCTGGAGTACCAGCAAATGTTCAGTGCCGGTTACAACCTGCGCACCAATACCTTCTACTTTTTCTATTTCTTCACCACCTTCTTCCATCTGATGCACGTAGTGCTGGGGATGGTCATCCTCCTGGTCGTGGCGGCGCGTTTCCAGCGCGGAGCTTATCCTTCAGGTGCTACGCGGCAAATGGCGGCAGAGTCGGCAGCCAGTTACTGGCATATGGTCGATCTGGTCTGGTTGATGTTGTTCCCATTGCTCTATGTATTGCCTTGAGGTGAACCATGACGCATAGACTGACGCTAAGCTGGCTGAGCCTCATGGCGCTGACACTGCTTGGCTGGTGGCTCGGGCACCAGCCGACACTCGCGCTGATCCAGGGAGAGTGGCTGTTATGGGCCGTTCTGGTATTGAGCGCAGTGAAAGGCCAGTGGCTGATCGATCACTTCATGGGGATGAAAACGGCGCCCATGGGGTTGCGCCTGGCTGTCAGCGGCTGGCTGCTGGCAGTGCTTGCCGCAATGGCCCTTTTCCTTTGAATCCCCATCCCGCAATGTCTGGTTATACAAGGAGGCGCGATGCAGACACTTTAACCTTTCCAAATAGGCAATTGATGATATTACTGGTTGTGAAAACACCCAATAAAGACATGATGAGGAAATAATGATGCTGAAAGTTTTATTTGCTTCGACCCTGCTTACCCTTGGCATGACCGGGATGGCCCAGGCCGCTGGCGATGCCGCTGCGGGCGCAGGAAAGTCAGCCGTATGCACCGCCTGCCATGGCGCGGACGGTATCGGCCTGGTGCCGATCTATCCGAACCTGAAGGGTCAACAAGTGGCTTACCTGGAGTCTTCCCTGAAGGCTTACCGAGAGGGCCAGCGCACAGGCGGCAACGCTGCCATCATGACGCCGATGGCCAAGAACCTGAGTGATGAGGATATTGCCGATCTGGCCGCCTACTACGGCGCCATGAAGTAAGGATCTAACCGCAAGACCACGCTGAGACACCATCGCAACTGCGGTGGTGCATCTCAGCGTCATCCCCCGGTTGCATTCATAAACCGGACAATCTGAACCTCGCCATCTGCAGAAAAATCATGATGTGCGGGCTTGCTTTGCAGGGCCTTGGCCAAAGCGGCCTGCAAGGGCACATCAGTGGTTGGGTGGCGCCGCACCAACGCGCGCATGTCGATGGAATTCTCCTGCCCCAGACACAACAACAGACGCCCCTCGGCGGTCATTCGCACACGGTTACAGGTTGCGCAGAAGTTATGCGAGTGCGGAGAGATGAAACCGATGCGGCTGCGCGGGTATCCTTCGACCCGGACATAGCGCGCTGGCCCTCCAGAGTTGTCAGTACTGTCGAGCAATTGATAACGCTGGGCGATCACGGCTCGCACTTCGTCACTGGAACAGAAAGATTCACCCCGCGAACGACCCACATGACCCAGCGGCATTTCTTCGATAAAGGTGATATCCAGCTCACGCGCCAACGCATAATCCACCAGCGCCGGTATCTCGTCCGCATTGCGCCCTTTCATCACCACCACATTGAGCTTGATGCGCTCGAATCCGGCATTACGCGCGGCATCGATACCGTCAAGCACCTGCTGCAGTTCGCCGGTTCGGGTGATAGCGCGGAATTTTGCTGGGTCCAGACTATCGAGACTGATATTCAGGCGCTTGACGCCAGCATCTGCCAACGGCTGCGCCAGCTTGCCCAATTGCGAGCCGTTGGTGGTCATCACCAGTTCGCGCAAGCCAGGCAGCGCGCTGATGCTAGCGCACAGTTCAACTATGCCGCGGCGAACCAGGGGCTCGCCCCCGGTCAGGCGGATTTTTTTCACCCCCTGGGCGACAAACAGCGCCGCCAAGCGCTGCATCTCCTCCAGGGTGAGCACCTGTTGCCGAGGCAAAAAAGTCATATCCTCGGCCATGCAATAGACACAACGGAAATCACAGCGATCAGTCACCGACATACGCAGGTAATCGATGCGTCGACCCAGTCCGTCTATCAATTGTGTATCGGCCATGACTTTTCCCCTATTGCAGCAGTGGTGACGCGGCTCCGCGCATGACGATGCCCTCGATACCCGCCTCACCTATCAGCGTCTCGATGTACTGTACCACGGCTTTTTGCCAAACTCGTTCAGCCAATTCGGCCTGAATACTGTCTCTGACCAGCTCGAAGGGCAATTGTCTTCCATCGATTCGCTGGTCTACCAGGACGATATGAAAGCCATAGCGCGACTCCAGTGGCTGGCCGGCCAGACCTTCATCCAGGCGCAGTAGTTGGCGTTCAAATTCTGCCACCGTTTGCCCCGAACTGATCTGCCCCAAGGCTCCGCCCTGCTCTTTTGACGGGCAGTCCGAGTACTGCGTGGCAAACTCGGCGAAACGGCCGGGCTTGTCACGCAGTTGGTTGAGTAATGTTAGCGCCTGCTCACGGGTGCGGCTGCGCCCGGCAACATCATCCGGCGCAACCGCCAACAGAATATGCCTGGCTGCCACTAGTGGCGCCGAACTGAAGCGCTCTTGGTTGGACTGATAGAACTGCTCGAGAGCCTGCTCATCGACGGCAGGCACCTGTACTTCCAGTTCCAGCAGCCCGCGAATCAGCGCTTCCTCGTCAGTCTCATCGGCCCGATTGAACACTTCAACCCCTAGATACGCCGCGCGCTGCTCCAACAGCTCGCGGATAACCAGCGCCTGTGCGGCAAGAAAAATCGCCTCCTCGCGGGTGTCGGCCGGGTGGTATTGCATCTCCTGGGCGATGGCTTGCGGATCAAGCGGCACACCGTTAATGCTTACCCGTGGCCACTCCTGCCGAGTGCTGCTGGCAATAATGCTGTCGGTGCTCATGATTGCTCCTTGGTGCCCGCAGCGGGACGGACGGAGGCCGCCCTTGAGGGCGAGGACGCTTTGAGTCTGACGATCTGGTAGCTGCGGCCCAAATACCAGACCGGAGCACTGATCATATGCACCAGGCGGGTGAACGGGAACAACACGAACAGACTCAAGCCGAGAAATACATGCAGCTTGTAGATCAGCCCAACCGGCTCGATGGCCGCCGCGCCCAGCAGCGGCTGCAGGGTCAGCGTGTACTGTGCCCAGTTCGCCAGCATGACCATCACGGAACCATCCAGATGCTGCACGGAGAAGAAGATGCTGGTCAGGCCGAGCAGCAATTGCGCCAGCAGTACCCAGAGGATCATGATGTCGGAAAAGCTCGACTGCACCCGTACCCGCGGATTAGTCATGCGCCGATGCAGCAGCATCACCAGGCCAATCAAACACAAGATGCCGAAAAAGCCGCCCGAGACGATCGCCAGCATTTGCTTGCCAGAGGTACTGATCACATGGTGATAGATGGACTCCGGGATCAGCAAGCCGACAAAGTGACCGGCAAAGATGAACAGGATACCAACATGGAACAGGTTGCTGGCCAGACGCATGCCCTTGTTGCCCATGAGCTGACTTGAATGGGCCTTCCAGGTGTACTGGGACAGGTCAAAGCGCGCCCAGCTGCCAATAATGAAGACCGCCAGAGCGACATAAGGGTAGACCCCGAACAACAGAAAATTGAAGTTTGACATGTCTGTCTCCTATGCCCTGCCAGCCGGCACGGCCTTGTCATTGAAATCCACCCAGTGCACCGGGACCGCTATTTCTTCCTTGGACTTGACGTTCGCTGGCCGGGTACCGCAAGCCGCAACGCTGTCGCCATTAAGGAAGGTCACCTGCTCCTCTTCCCATTCCTTATCGAGGGCCTCCAGGCTGTTGTCCGGAATTTCCTCGAGCACTTGCTCGCGAATCGCCGCCATCGCCAGTTCGGGAATGGTGCCAGCAATCTGCAGCAGGGCGCGGAAACAGGCGGCATAGTCCGAACCGCGCTCTTCCAGCCGGCTGGCCAGCAGTGCCAGCAGGTGCTCGACTTCACCCAGTCCGGCGCGTGCTTCCTCACCGTCACGGGTAGCGAGAAACTCCAGATACAGCGGGATGTAGTCCGGCAACTCCTTTACGCCGATGGCAAAACCAGCGCTTTCATACTGGGCCATCAGGTCAACCATCGCCTGGCCACGGTCACGGGATTCGCCGTGCACGTGTTCGAACAGCAGCAGCGACAGGTAGCGACCACGTTCAAATAGCTCGGTATAGGCTTCCTGCACGTCCAGCAGGTCGCTGCTGGCCAGATGGGTGAGCAGCCCCACCAGGTCCTGACGTTGCTCGGGGCTGATCTCGCGGGAGGCCAGAATGGCTTCCTCGAGCTCGGCGCGTGCCTGCTGCACGGCTTCCACCGGATAATCCATCAGCAGGGAAATCACCTTGAGAATCTTCATATTCACTCCTCCCAGAGCTGGACGGTTTTGAGCACATCCCGGCGGTTGGCTTTTTTGCCACCGAACATATTGGTATCGGAACTGCCGGAGCAGCCGCTGCCAAAGCTGAAGCCGCACCCGTTGCGTTCGGCGAACACTTCACTCAGCGCTTCCTCGCGGTGCGCGGTGGGAATCACAAAACGGTCCTCGTAATTGGCAATCGCTAGGTAGCGGTACATATCTTCGGCTAACGCGCGGGTCAGACCCACGTCCTCCAGCACCTGCAGATTCTCCACCCCGTCGACCTGCTGCGAGCGTTTGTACACGCGCATGGCCAGCAGGCGCTTGAGCGCCAGTTTGACCGGCGCCTCGTCGCCTGCAGTCAACAGGTTGGCCAGATAACGCAGCGGAATGCGCAGGCTATCGACATCCGGCAGTATGCCGTTCATACCCACCTTGCCAGCCTCGGCGGCGTTCTGAATCGGCGATAGTGGCGGCACATACCAGACCATTGGCAGGGTGCGATATTCCGGGTGTAGCGGCAGCGCCAGACGCCAGTCAACCGCCAGTTTGTACACCGGAGAAGCCTGCGCAGCGTCGATGACGGACATCGGTACGCCATCGGCCAGCGCCTGCTCGATCACCGCCGGATCGTGGGGATCAAGGAACAGGCCCAGCTGCTCTTCATACAGGTCCTGTTCGCTGGGCGTGCTGGCTACTTCATGGATGCGGTCGGCGTCATACAAGAGCACCCCGAGGTAACGGATGCGACCGACGCAGGTTTCCGAGCACACAGTGGGCATACCGGCTTCGATGCGCGGGTAGCAGAAGATGCATTTTTCCGACTTACCGCTCTTCCAGTTGAAGTAGATCTTCTTGTACGGGCAGCCACTAATACACATGCGCCAGCCGCGGCACTTCTCCTGGTCGATCAGCACGATGCCATCTTCCTCACGCTTGTAGATCGCACCGCTCGGGCAAGCTGCGGCGCAGGTGGGATTCAGGCAGTGTTCGCACAGGCGCGGCAGGTACATCATGAAAGTATTTTCGTACTCGCCGTATATGTCCGCCTGGATCTGATCGAAGTTCTGATCCTTGCGTCGCTTGGCAAATTCAGTACCCAGAATTTCCTCCCAGTTGGGGCCCCACTCGATCTTCTCCATGCGCTTGCCACTGATCGCAGAGCGCGGCCGTGCAGTCGGTTGGTGCTTGGATGACGGCGCAGTGTGCAGATGCTGATAGTCGAAGTCGAAGGGTTCGTAATAATCATCGATGGTCGGCATATCCGGGTTGGCGAAAATATTCGCCAGCACCCGAAACTTGCCACCAATACGCGGATTGATCGAGCCATCGGCATTGCGCTTCCAACCGCCCTTCCACTTGGTCTGGTTCTCCCACTCTTTCGGGTAACCGATGCCAGGCTTGGTTTCGACGTTGTTGAACCAGGCGTATTCCATGCCCTCGCGACTGGTCCAGACGTTTTTACAGGTGACCGAGCAGGTGTGGCAGCCGATGCACTTGTCCAGATTTAATACCATTCCTACTTGTGAACGAATTTTCATGGCCGGTTCCTCACTCGATATCCTGTGGCAGGGGCTGTGGCAGGGATTCCCCGCCGAGGCCACCCAGTTCGACGTCATCCAGCCAGTCGATCTTGTCCATCTTGCGCACCACAACGAACTCGTCGCGGTTGCAGCCGACGGTGCCGTAATAGTTGAAGCCCCATGACTGCTGCGCGTAGCCGCCAATCATGTGCGTAGGCTTGAGCACCACCCGGGTAACCGAGTTGTGATGGCCGCCACGGGTGCCGGTCATTTCACTGCCAGGCATGTTCACGATGCGTTCCTGGGCGTGATACATCATCACCATCCCTTCCATCACCCGCTGACTGACCACCGCACGGGCGACCAGCGCGCCATTGGCGTTGAAGCATTCAACCCAGTCGTTGTCCTCGATCCCGGCCTTGACCGCGTCGACTTCGGACAACCAGATGATCGGGCCACCGCGGCTCAGGGTGAGCATGATCAGGTTGTCGGAATAGGTGCTGTGGATACCCCACTTCTGGTGCGGCGTGATCCAGTTCAGCACGATCTCGCTATTGCCATTGGGCTTCTTGCCCAGCACGTAACCGGTGGTGCGGGTGTTGACCGGCGGCCGATAACTCATCAGCTGCTCACCGAAGGCCTGCATCCAGGGGTGATCCTGGAAGAACTGCTGACGGCCGGTGATGGTGCGCCAGGGTATGTACTCGTGCACGTTGGTGTAGCCGGCGCTATAGCTCACATGATCATCTTCCAGGCCGGACCAGGTCGGGCTGGAAATGATCTTGCGCGGCTGCGCCTGAATATCCCGGAAGCGGATCGCCTCGTGCTGTTTGCCCACCGCCAGATGGCTGTGGTCACGACCGGTGAACTTCGACAGCGCTTCCCAGGCCTTGACCGCCACGTGGCCGTTGGTTTCCGGGGCCAACGAGAGAATCACTTCGCAGGCATCGATTGCGCTATTGATCTGCGGGCGGCCCTGGCTGATACCCTCATCCAGCACTTCGTGATTAAGCTGCCCAAGGAACTCGACTTCGTGATCAGTATTCCAGCTGATGCCCTTGCCGCCGTTACCCAGTTTCTCCAGCAAGGGTCCGAGGGAGCTGAACTTCTTGAAGGTGTTGGGGAAATCGCGTTCGACCACGACCATGTTCGGGCAGTTCTTGCCCGGCACCGGTGCTTCGCCAGCGGTCTTCCAGTCGGTGCCGCCAAACGGCTGAGCCAATTCGCCGGGGCTGTCATGTAGCATCGGGATGCTTACCAGGTCCTGTTCCACACCCAGCTCGCCCTCGGAGATTTCCGAGAACTTTTTGGCGATCGACTTGTAGATATCCCAGTCGGACCGGGATTCCCAGGCCGGATCGATAGCCGCGGACAGCGGATGAATGAACGGATGCATATCCGAGGTATTCATGTCGTCCTTTTCGTACCAGGTCGCGGTCGGCAGGACGATGTCGGAGTACACGCAGGTCGACGACATACGGAAGTCCAGGGTGGTCACCAGATCGATCTTGCCAATCGCGCCCTCCTCCACCCAATCGGCTTCGGTCGGCTTGAGCCCGTCGCGCTTGCCCACATCTTCGTTCATCACGCCATGCCTGGGCGTACCCAGCAAGTACTTGAGCATGTATTCGTGGCCCTTGCCGGAACTGCCCAACAGGTTGGAGCGCCAGATAAACATGTTGCGCGGGAAGTTATCGCTGTTGTCCGGCTCCTCGCAGGCAAACCGCAGACTGCCATCCTGCAGACTCTGCAGTGCATATTCCTTGGGATCCATGCCTTTGGCCGCCGCCTCGCGGCAAATTGCCAGCGGGTTACGGTTGAACTGCGGCGCACTCGGTAGCCAGCCGCCACGCTCGGCGCGGATGTTGTAGTCGAGCATGTGCTCGGGAAACTGCGACTTGTCGGCCAGCGGCGAAAGAATCTCGTGCACGCTCATCTTCTCGTGGCGCCATTGCGAGCTGTGGCTGTAGAAGAAGCTGGTGCCGTTCATCTGCCGCGGCGGACGGCTCCAATCCAGACCAAAGGCCAGCGGTAGCCAGCCCGTTTGCGGGCGCAGTTTTTCCTGGCCAACATAGTGTGCCCAGCCGCCGCCAGTCTGACCCACGCAGCCACACAACATCAGCATGTTGATCAGCCCGCGGTAGTTCATGTCCATGTGGTACCAGTGGTTCATCGCCGCGCCGACGATGATCATCGAGCGGCCTTTGGTCTTGTCGGCGTTATCGGCAAACTCACGCGCTACCTGGATGACTTTCTCGCGGCTGACGCCGGTGATCTGCTCTTGCCAGGCCGGGGTACCCGGTACGCTGGCATCGTCATAGCTGCTAGCCACGTTGGCGCCACCCAGCCCACGATCAATACCCAGGCCGGCGGCCTGAATGTCGAATACGGTGGCCACGCGCAACTGCCTGCCATCGCCCATGTTCAACAGACGGCTGGGCAGATGGCGGTACTGGATCTCTTCACCATCGGCCTGCTGGAAGTGATCGTGCAACTGGCCACCGAAATACGGGAAGGCCACATTGACCACTTCACCCTTATCGATCTGGGTGAGTTGCAGCGACACCTCACGGCCTTCGCCACCCTCACGCGCCTCGATATTCCACTTGCCTGACTCGCCCCAGCGGTAACCGATGGAACCTAGCGGCGAGACCAATTCATCGGTGGTGCTGTCGACGGCGATGGTTTTCCATTCTGGATTGTTATCCTGGCCCAACTGGTCGTCCAGATCCGACGCACGCAGGAAGCGCGTTGGCTTGAAGCCCTGATCAGTTTCTTCGAGCAATACCAGCATCGGCAGGTCGGTGTAGCGGCGCACGTAATCGGTAAAGTACGCGCTCGGATTCTCCAGGTGAAATTCCTTGAAGATCACATGATTGAACGCTTGCCCCAGGGCCGCGTCGGTACCCTGCTTGGGATTCAGCCAGAGGTCGGTCAATTTGGCGACTTCGGAGTAATCCGGCGTGATCGAGACGGTCTTGGTGCCCTTGTACCGGACTTCGGTAAAGAAGTGCGCATCGGGGGTCCGTGTCTGCGGCACGTTGGAACCCCAGGCAATGATGTAGTTGGAGTTGTACCAGTCGGCCGATTCCGGCACGTCGGTCTGCTCGCCCCAGGTCATCGGCGAGGCCGGCGGCAGATCGCAGTACCAGTCATAGAAACTCAGGCACACGCCGCCGATCAGCGACAGGTAACGGCTGCCTGCGGCGTAGCTGACCATCGACATCGCTGGAATTGGCGAGAAGCCAACCACGCGGTCCGGGCCATACTGCTTGACGGTATAGACGTTGGCTGCGGCGATGATTTCGGTCACCTCGTCCCAGCTCGAGCGGATAAAACCACCCAGCCCGCGTTCGGCCTTGTAGGAGGTCGCCTTGGCTTGATCCTCGACAATACTGCGCCAGGCATCAACCGGCGCCATGGTGGTACGCGCGTCACGCCACAGCTTGAGCAATGCCTTGCGCACCTTGGGGTATTTAAGGCGGTTGGCGCTATAGATGTACCAGCTGTAGCTGGCCCCGCGCGGACAGCCGCGCGGCTCATGGTTTGGCAGGTCCGGGCGGGTGCGCGGATAGTCGGTCTGCTGGGTCTCCCAGGTAATCAGACCGTTCTTGACGTAGATCTTCCAGGAACAGGAACCGGTGCAGTTCACGCCGTGGGTCGAGCGCACGATCTTGTCGTACTGCCAACGGGCGCGGTAGACGTTTTCCCAGTCGCGCGATTCGATGCGCGTTTCACCGTGTCCATCGGCGAATTCGTCCTGCTTGCGGTTGAAGAAGCGTAGCTGATCGAGCAAGTGGCTCATGGTGTTTCTCCTCATTCGGTCTGGTCTTCGCCGGACCGGCTATCACGTAGTTACAGGGCACCGCGACGCGGCGCACACAGGTTCGTATTCAGACCACTTTCTGCGCGTTCAGGGCCTCCAGTTCGCGGTCCACCGAGGACACGTAATATTCTTCCGAGAACGCCCCTTCAGGCTCCTTGAGCCAGAGCAGGCAGAGGCCGAAGCTGACGAAGGCGCCCGCAGCGATGATCAGGAAGAACTGCGATGGGGTAACAAAGGTGTACAGGGTCAGGTAGCAGACTGCGCCGACGTTGCCGTAGGCCCCGGCCATGCCGGAGATCTGCCCGGTAACCCGGCGTTTGATCGAAGGAATGATGCCGAAGGTGGCGCCCTCCGCACCCTGAACGAAGACCGAGCAGGCCACGGTAATGAACACCGCGACAAACAGCGGCCACTTCTCATTCATCAGGCCCATGAACAGGAAACCCAGGCCGATGCCGAACATATAGGCGAGCATGACGAAGCGCCGATTGCCCATGCGGTCAGAGACCATCCCGCCCATGGGCCTGGCGACCAGGTTGACGAAGGCGAAGGAGGCAGCAATAAGCCCAGCCACCGTGGGTGTCAGGCCCCAGGTCATTTCGAAGAACATGGGCAGCATGGACACCACTGCCAGCTCGGCGCCAAAGTTGGCGAAATAGGTGGAGTTCAGTGCCGCGACGCTGTTGAAGGGGTATTTGTCGTCCTCAGGTACGCCTTTTTTCAGAATCGGGACATTCACCCTGAGAATCTGTACCACCTGGTAGACCACCACCGCAGCAATGACCGCGTAGCAGATCCAGGCACCGGTCTCGGACAGGTAACCCATGCCTTCCACGCGCCATACCAGGATCGCCAGCACCCCGACCATCGGGATAGTCCAGGCGATCAGTTTGATCATATCCGCCCAGGTGCTGACCTCCAGCGCCGCGGTCTTGTGCGGCTTGCGATGGATAGTGCCGACGGGGCCGTCGGTTATCGCAAACCAGTAGTAAACGCCGTAGACCGCCATGATGATCGCCGAACTGGCCACCGCCCAGCGCCAGCCGTCCGGCCCACCAAAGGCGTGGATGGCAATGGCCGGCAGCGTCATTGCGGCTGCGGCGGAACCGAAGTTACCCCAGCCAGCGTAAAAGCCCTCGGCAAAACCGATGTCCTTGGGCTTAAACCACATCGCGGTCATATGAATACCAACAACGAAGCTGGCACCTACCGAGCTCAGAATCAGACGCGACACCAATAGCTGGACCCGCGTGTCGCCAAAGGCGAAGAACAACGCCGGCAGCGCCATGACCACCAGCAGGATCGAAAACACCCGGCGCGGGCCAAAGCGGTCGAGCGCCATGCCGACGATGATGCGCGCCGGAATGGTCAGCGCCACGTTGGCAATGGCAAACAGCTTGATATCTTCGGGGGTCAGCCAGTTCAGGCTCTTGAGCATGCTCGATGCCAAAGGCGCCATGCCGAACCAGACGAAGAAGCTGATGTAGAACGCCAGCCAGGTCAGGTGCAGGGCTTTTATCTCCGGCCGTTTCCACTGGAAAATCTCTGCCACTTTCATACTTCATTCTCCACTTTGCGCATCACGGGCAGGCCTGGATCAGTACCGGACAGGGCGCCCGGCGAGCCAGAAAGGCGCTGACACTGCCAAACGTCATGTAATCGAGCTCATCCACCAGCAGGTTGAGCGAACGCGAGATGAAACCGCCGTCGGGCTCCTGGCTGTGGCGGGCGATGACCAGCAGGTCTGGTTTTTTGTGCTCGACTGCCTTAAGGATCATCTTGCGCACGTCCCCTTCGGCGATAATCACTTCGGCATCCAGGCCCTGCTCAACAACCTGTTCGGCTGCCAGGCGCAGGTAGCCCTCAAATTCAGCCCGCTGCTCCTGATAGCTTTGATTGGCCACACCGCTGGTATCCAGACTCTCCTCCACGACGCCGACCAGCATGATCAGCGGCTTCAGCGGTTTGAACATGTCGATGGTGTTCTGCAGTGCCGTGATGGCGTTGCGGGAGTGGTCATAGGCAATCATGATTCGCATATCCGGTACTCCGCTCAGGGGTTTTTGACGTAGGCATTGGGGCGCAGGTAGAACCACCAGTTGAGTACCAGACAGAGTGCGTAGAACACCGCAAACCCGTACATGGCCACCTCAGGGGTACCCGCCTTGACCTGCTCGCCGATGACGATGGGGGCAACAAAGGCGCCGTAGGCCGCCACTGCCGAGGTCCAACCCAGTACGGGGCCGGCCTTCTCGCGGTCGTAGATCACCCCAATGGTGCGGAAGGTCGAACCGTTGCCGATGCCGGATGCCGCGAACAGCACCAGAAACAGCAGCAGGAAGAGGAAGAAATACTGCTCTGGATGCGTCGAGCTGTAGGCCAGTTGCATCACGTAGCCTGCGGCAACGGACGCAGCCACCATGACCACGGAGATGACCTGGGTCACGATCGAACCGCCGACCTTGTCGGAGATCCAGCCGCCCAGCGGTCGGATCAGCGCCCCGACAAAGGGACCGATCCAGGCATAGGTCAGCGCGCTCGGAGCATTGGGGTTAAGCACGCGGGTCACGCTGCCATCGAGGGCGACTTCATTCAGGTAGCCGAAGATCACCGTAATCGACAGCGGCAGAGCCATGGAAAAGCCGATAAAGGAGCCGAACGTCAGAATGTAAAGCACGCTCATGGACCAGGTGTGTTTATCCGAGAAAATCTGGAACTGGCGTTTGATATTCGGTTTGATGCTGCCTGGCAGCATGCGCAGGATGAACAGGGTCAGACCCATGATCAGGATCATGGCCACCCACATGTTCAGCACGCCGAGCCCGGTGGGCGCCGGCAAGTACAGATACAGCCCCAATCCGGCGGTAGCAAAGCCCACCGCATAGAGTCCAAGGATCTTGCCAAAGGCCGATAACGGGTTTCCGGGATTGGGCGTGATAGTCCGCAGGTTGTTCATGCCGAACCAACCGGCAAAGCCCAGCGGGATAAGAAATACTACCCATATCCAGCCGGCATTCTGTATCCAGGTTTCAGTACCGGCGGCGATACGGCCGATCAGGGTTCCACTGTCACTGAGCAGCGTCATCGAGCCGCCAGCGAAGGCACCGAACACGCCTGCTGTCATCACCAGCGGAATCAGAATCTGCATAGTGGTGACACCGAAGTTACCCAGACCAGCGTTCAGGCCCAGGGCCAGGCCTTGCTGATTCTTCGGGAAGAAACCACTTATATTGCTCATTGAGCAGGCAAAATTGCCGCCGCCAATACCGGACAGGAACGCCAACAACTGGAATACCCACAGCGGCGTATCCTGACTTTGCAGGGCCATCCCCGCGCCGGCAGCCGGGATTACCAACAGCAGCGTGGTGAGGAAAATGGTGTTGCGCCCGCCGGCGATGCGAATCATGAAGGACGCCGGTATGCGCAACGTGGCTCCGGTCAAACCGGCAATCGCGGTGAGGGTAAAGAGTTCCGCCGGGGCGAACGGGAAGCCCAGGTTGATCATCTGCACCGTGACGATGCCCCACATCAACCAGATGGCAAAACCCATTAACAAGCTGGGAATGGAAATCCACAGATTGCGATTCGCTATTTTCTTGCCGCGACTATCCCAGAAGTCCGGGTCTTCCGGGTTCCATTTTTCGATATCGGTCATACTGCGCCCTTCCCTATTGCCTGCTGTGCCATCGTCCGACGTCCCGGAGCGGTGGGGATGGCTGGCACCGTAGAGCGCGACCACTTTGCTTAACTTGACCTAGATCAATATTTGGTGGGCCGCAGCAATGCCATAACAGGCCCTATACCTCCTTTGGGATACTCCCAAAATCAAATAAAATTTCAATATAATCATTAGCTTGAAAAAGCCAAAAGAGATCGACCAGCTCACCCCGCACGGCACCGTGGCTTAAGGGGTATACTCCCGCCAATGCAGGATTTTCCCATGGAGCCGCCCTAGATGATGACGCCCAGTACGCGCAACGAATCCGAGGCAAGTGATGCGAACTTACCTGCACCGCGCCATTCGATCGTGTTCAGTACCATGGTCGCGTTCGTCATCATTATTTGCGTGACCCTTGTCAGCATGATCGGCGGTCTGCATATGGCCGACTCTCTGGAGGGCGATGCCGGGGCCATAAATCAGGCCGGGAGCCTGAGAATGCAGGCATATCGCCTCGCCTTGATCGCCGACCAGGACCCCACCACGCTGGAACATAAGCTACAGGCGATGGATGCTACGCTGGGGTCGGCTTCTATCGAGGCGGCGCTGCTACGACATGATGGTAGCGGCCTGAGACAGCTGCACACGCAGGCGCTGGAACAGTGGCAGCAGACCATGCGGCCGCTGCTGCAAACGCCCGCCGGAGCGGCTGCGTTCCGCGCCGAGGTGCCGCAGTTCGTCGCGCAGCTGGATCAATTCGTCCAGACCCTGCAGGAGTCATCGGAGAAGAATCTGGAAATCATCCGTGCCCTTCAAGTCGGCACCCTCTTTGTAACCGTACTGATTGCGTTTTTGCTGATCTTCGCGCTGAACAACAAACTGGTAACGCCGTTGCGCCAGTTGACCGCCATGGCACGGCAGATAAGTCGCGGTAACTTCACCGGCCAGGTGAGCGTGGCCGGAGACACAGAATTAAGCATGCTTGCGCGCACGCTAAACCAGATGAACCAGGAGCTGGCCAGTCTGTACGCCGAGATGGAAAGCAAGGTCGACGAGAAAACCGCCGCACTGACCCGCAGCAACGCCACCCTGCAATTGCTTTTCGACAGCGCCCGCTTGCTCTATAGCCGTCCGGACGAGCCAGTGCTGATAATGGGCCGGCAACTGTCGAAAGTCCGTGACATCCTCGGTTGCGGGCCCGTTTCACTGTGCCTGAACCGGGTCGCCGAGGCCGGCAGTCACACCGCGATGACCTCTACCAGCTTGCAGCCGCCAGCGTACTGCAAACTACCCGATTGTCAGGCGTGCCCGGTGAACCACAAAGGCGCTCAACTAGCATCGGGTAGCCTCCTGATCAGTTTCGACTTGCGTTCCGGGCAGACTGAGCTTGGGGCGCTGCGTATCGAGCAACCGCCAGGAGAGCCGCTCGAGCCCTGGCAAACGCGACTGATGATCACGCTCGCAGACCTCTACGCGGCCTGCCTTATCTTGAGCGATCAGGGCCAGCAACAAGCCAGAATGGCATTGATGGAAGAACGCGCAGTGATCGCGCGCGAGCTCCACGACTCGCTCGCCCAGTCGCTGTCCGCGCAGAAATTACAACTAGCCAGGCTTAAGCGCCAGACGGCTAAGGGATGTGCCCCGGCAGAGCTGACCGAGACCATGGAGGAGATCGAGCGAGGCCTCAACGCGGCCTACCGGCAGTTGCGCGAGCTGCTCACCACCTTCCGTATCAAGGTCAACGAGCCAGGACTGAAGCCGGCATTGCAGGCCACAGTGAAAGAGTTCGGGGCCAATTCGGGGGTCGACATCCAGATGGACTACCGGCTCGACCATTGCCCCCTGACGCCCAACGAGGAAATCCATTGTTTGCAAATTGTCCGCGAGGCGCTGAGCAACGTGGTCAAACACGCCCAAGCAAAATCCTGCGCTCTGAGATTGACACAGGACAAACAGGGCACTATTCACGTCACCGTCGATGATGACGGGGTCGGCATTGCCGAGGCGATCTCTCCGGCAGGGCATTATGGCGTCAGCATATTGATCGAGCGCGCCAATAGCCTCAATGGAACACTGACCATTACCCCGCGCGAGGTAGGCGGCACACGCGTGTACCTGCGTTTCCCGCCAGACTATCGCCTACTCAATCTGAAACAGGAGCGGACCGGATCATGACCGAGCATGCCAGTGCTACCGACACCCCGGCAGAAGACCCGATTAAAATACTGCTGGTGGACGACCATCCCATGATGCGCAGGGGCCTACGCGATTTACTCGCAATGGAAGATGACATGGACCCGGTCGGCGAGGCCGGAAGCGGCCCGGACGCTCTGCGCATGACCATCGAGCTGGAACCCGATCTGATTCTGCTAGACCTGAACATGCCCGGCATGGACGGTCTGGAAACCCTGCGGCAGATGCGTGATCAACAGGTCGACGCGCGGATCATCATGTTCACTGTATCGGATGATCAGAGCGATGTGCTCGAAGCCCTGCGTCACGGCGCCGACGGCTACCTGCTCAAGGACATGGACCCCGATGCACTCGTCGAACACGTGCGTCTGGCGGCACGCGGCAAGCTGGCCCTGAGCCCAGAGCTGACGATGGTGCTGGCCGAAGCCCTGCGCGAGCGACCTAAAACCCAGTCACAGGTTCAGGCAGCCAACCTGACCAAGCGCGAAAAGGACGTACTGAAGCTGATCACCAAGGGCCTGAGCAATAAAATGATCGCGCGCCGGCTGGATATTGCCGAAGGCACGGTAAAAGTCCACGTGAAGCGGCTGCTGAACAAGCTCGGCATGCGTTCACGCACCGAAGCGGCGGTCTGGGTAGTGGAAAACAATATCGCCTGAACGACGTTAGTCGAGCGAGGCGCAACCCCGTCAGCGTGGCCCGATCTACCTTTGCAGCCGCCAGATCATGTCCACCAGCTTGTCCTCGAGCTGGTCGGCCTGAAACTCGCTGCAGTCTTCGCCGAAGCGTTTGCGCAGGCCAAAATCACCCAGCATGACATGCAAATCCGGCTCTACGCCCGCTTGATGCAAACAGGCTTTCGCACACTGCAACTTGCATCCGTCGATCGCTACAATCGGGCGGCCAGACTGGGCGGTGCGGACCAGCGCCGGCACACCCCCACCGACCCCGGCGATACAGGACATTTCAGCAATCCCGCTGCGATCGAGTCGCAGCGCCAGGGTATTGGCCAACTGCGCCACATTCGAGCAGCCAGAGCACGAGTAGATCAACGGGTCGGTCTTGGTCAGCATGGCCGCCTCCTTTGCAGTGATAGGTCAGGCTGGGTGCGGCGGTACCGGCGGACACTCGTCGGCCGCAACGCCCGCGCCCAGCCAGCGCAAAACCCGCCACAGGCGCGGTGGCAGTTCCTCGGGATCGAGGCTGTCGATCAGATTCTTGATCTCCAGACCCAGTTCGGTGTCACCCTCAATGGTCAAGCGTCGGCGGAAAAACAGGGTGTCAGGATCTTCATGGCGACTGGCCAGTAACAGAAACTCCCGCCAGTTACCGCGAATCAGCAGATCTGCCGATGCATGCTCGCCTAGCTGCAGACCCAGACGCCCACGCGTCACATTCCAGGCCAGGCCCAGGTCCGCAACTTCAAGACGCAACCAGCGGCCCTGCAGGCAAGCAAAGCTGCCGTCCGCCAGCGGCTCGGCAAACAGGCTGGCCATGGCCTGCTCTATCAGCAGCCGCTGCAGCACAAAGGGCGCATGACGGCCCAGACCCAGCAATGGCCCTGTCGCCCGCAGCGCCAGGTGTACGGGGCTCAACATAGACCCGCCTCTTCGACCCGCAGCATGCCGGGCTGGCCATACCAGTAGCCGTTACAACCATCTACTGCCAGCGGTGGCTCGGCGCCACGTCTGACCTGATCAAAACTGCTGATCACCTTTTCCATGCCCGTTGCTGCAGGGCTGAGGCGCAACATGTGAATCCCCAGCGCCTGCATGCGCGGGTATTCGGCGAGCAGATTACTGATGCCGGCAGACAGGGTCTGGATACCGTTGAGGGTAAACAACGACTGCCCTTCCTGGCTCAGTAGTGGCATGCCTTCGGGGTAGTCCTGGCAGATAAAACCACAGTCGTCCTTCGGGCGATTCTCGGCCCGCGCGGTAAAACAGCGTGCGGAGTACGCCAGGGGTAAATAGCCCCAGGCGTAGATTTCGATCTCTGGCAACCCCAGCCCTTGCTGACGTGCCTGACAGATGAGATCACGCAGCAACGCCTCGGAGCATTCTACCGGCGGCACCCAGCGCGTCATGCCCAGCCGCACCAGCTCGTCCAGGGCGTAGGCGTTATACAGATTCAGTGATGGACCGCCGGTGAACTCGACGCCGGAGCGACTGAGATACTGCACTGCGGCCATATCATTGGCCTCCACACGGATCTCGCCGTTGTCGCACAACCTGCGCAGGGTGGAGAGTTCGGACGCCGCCTCGATCAGCGCCATGCCGGAGATCACCAGCTCGGCAGCGGTTTCGCTGCGCAGGTCGCGGGCCAACCCAAGCCAATCGTCAAGGGACAGCGCGCGGCGCTTGGAGCAGACCGTCTCGCCGAGATAAATGGCGTCAAGCGGCTGCGTAGCCATGCTCGCGTAAAAATCCATGGTTGTCTGGCGACTCCAGTAGAACAGAATCGGTCCCATCGAGAGGTTCATCTGTTTGCGTTCCTCATTGCCGCTCATTGCCATGGCCGGTGATAGGCACCCAGGGTGGTCTGACTGCCCTCGGATAATTTCTCCAGCATACGGTTCCAGCTCGCATCCACCGCGAACCCTGTTGGGTTTGCCGCATAGCAATCCAGCGCCTGGCGCCAGACCTGGGTGACTTGTTCAACATAGCTGGGGCTGCGCTGGCGCCCTTCAATCTTGACTGCAGTAACACCGATGGCGGCCAACTGCGGAATCAGATCCAGGGTATTCAGACTGGTCGGTTCCTCCAGCGCATGAAAACGTTTGCCATTGACCATAAAGCGCCCCTTGCACAGGGTCGGATAGCCCGCCGCCTCGCCATCGGCGTAGCGATCAATCAACACCTCATTAAGTCGCGAGACCAGCGCTTCGGGCTCTTGGCTCCAGCGCACGGCACTGGCCGGTGAACAGACCCCGCACAGGTTCGGCGATTGCCCGGTGACATAAGAGGACAAGTGACAACGCCCCTCGGCCATGATGCACAGACTGCCAAAGGCAAAGACCTCGACCGGTACCGGACTGGCCTCAGCCACCTGGCGTACCTGATTCAGCGATAGCACCCGCGGCAGCACTGCGCGGCGGATGCCGTAGTGCTGGTAGTAAAAATCCAGCGCCGCGGCATTGGTCGCAGAGCCTTGTACCGACAGGTGCAACGGCAGTTGCGGATGCGTCCGACGGGCATAGGCCAGCACCCCGGGGTCGGCGGCAATCAGGGCATCCGCCCCCAGGTCGGCAGCCTGATCGACGGCGCGCTGCCAGCGCGGCCAGCCATCCGGTAGCGCGTAGGTATTAACGGCGATATACAGCTGCTTACCGGCACTGCGAATCAACTGCAGTCCGCTTTCCAATTGTTTTTCAGTAAAATTCAGACCAGCAAAATGGCGCGCGTTGGTATCATCGCGAAATCCGGTATAGACCGCATCGGCGCCCTGCCGAATGGCGGCTTTCAATGCCGGCAGACTGCCGGCGGGACAGACCAGTTGCATAAAATGGCTCCCTGACTCAGATCAAACGGCACTTTGCCGTAGCAGGTGTGTTCGGTCCTTGATACGGATCAATACTGCAGTTCAGCCAGGGGCCAATAACGAACCAAATCACCGTGACCCAGTGTCGCGCCCGCGCCAATATCGGCCAGACCATCCGCCCAGCTGGCGGCCGCGAGCATGGCTGAACCCTGGTGCGGATGCACAACCACCTCCTGGCCTGCGCTGCTCGGCTGCAGCCTGGCACGCAGGAACTGACGCCGGGGTTTGGCCTTGGGCCAGTCGAAGGCGGCCGGCATCAACCAGCCCGTCGGCGCCAGCTCATCGCGCCCCTGGGCCTTGAGCAACCAGGGTCTGGCGACCATCAACGCGGTGACCCAGACCGCCACCGGGTTGCCGGGCAGCCCAATCCAGGGGGTACCTGCGACCTCACCGAAGGCCAGCGGCTTGCCAGGCTGGATTGCCAACTGCCACACATCCAGCCGCCCCAGCTGACGCACCGCCGCCTTTAAATGATCCTCTTCCCCCACCGACACGCCACCAGAGCTGATCAATACGTCGGCGTTAGCCGCAGCGGCCAACAGCTGGTCGCAGGTCTGTGGCAGGTTGTCGGGCATGACCCGACTCTCGCTGATCTCGCAGCCCCAGCCCTGTAGCAGATTGGCCAGGGTATGCCGGTTGGCGTCGTAGATCTGGCCTGCAGCGAGTGGCTGACCTAGCTCGCACAGCTCATCACCGCTGCTCAATAACGCCACGCGCAGCGGCCGGTGTACCGCGACCCAATCGATACCCTGACTGGCCAATAGCCCCAGATCATGGGCACGTAGGCGTCGGCCGGCAGACAACAACGGAGCACCCGCACGCAACTCCTCGGCCCGCTGCCGCACATGTTGCCCGACCCTGACCGCCGGCAGATGCACCGCGCCAGCCTCAAGCTGACAGTCTTCCTGGGCGACCACGGTGTCGGCCAACGCGGGTAAGGGTGCGCCGGTAAAAATGCGCAAAGCGTGACCCGCGGTCAGGGTGGCCGCCGCCTCGCCCGCGGCACTGCGCCCAGCCAAGGGTAACCAACCGCCTTCGGCCGGCAGGTCAGCGGCGCGCAAGGCATAACCATCCATGGCACTATTGTTCCAGGCCGGACTATCCATGCGCGCCAACAGCGGCTCTGCGAGTATCCGCCCGCAGGCGGCAGCCAGCACCACCCGTTCAACCGCTGGCGCTGCGGGTGTCTGGCTCAGTAGCCGGGCTATGGCCTCATCGACGGACAACCAGCTGTGCCTCTGCGGTCGCTCGCAGTCACAGCCACTCATGCTCGAGTACCACAGCAAGCCAGCGCCTGCGTCTCAGCCGAGCCCAGGTGCGGTACCACATTGCAGGGTTTGCTGCGCGAATCCAGTTGTGCTTCCAGAATGCCATCCCAAGCCGTGCGGCAGGCCCCCGGTGAGCCGGGCAGACAGCAGATCAGCGTGCCATTGGCAAAACCGGCAAGAGCACGAGACTGCACAGTGGAGGTACCTATGTCGGCATAGGACAGTTGACGGAATAACTCGCCAAAGCCATCCATCAGCTTGTCGAGCAACGGGGTAACCGCCTGCGGCGTATTGTCCTGCGCTGAAAAGCCGGTACCACCGGTAATCAGCACCACCTGTATGCGCGGATCAGCAATCCACTGGGACAGCTGTGCACGCAGCAGATAAGTGTTGTCGATACACAGCTGGCGGTCAGCTAACTGATGACCCGCCGCGTGCAGACGATCGACCAAGGTCTGGCCGGCGTCGTCGGTTGCCAGTGAACGGGTATCGCTGACGCTGAGCACGGCTATCGGTAGCGCGATGAATTCAGTCTGACGCAGGTGAGCCATGGGGGCTGCTCCGTTGGAATTTACGGCAGCATGCCAAGGCCTGGGGCAGAACTGTATTCCCCCTTGGGGGTAGCCGGCGGGGGCATTGTGGGGAGTCTTTGCGGGGACTTTTCTATGCTATTGGGGGCTAGCGAGCTATCGACGGGCTAGCGCCACTTGTCCAGGGCCTGACTATCGCTGTCCCGGGCATCCACCCAGCGCGGTCCGTCGGCGCTGTCCTCTTTCTTCCAGAACGGCGCACGGGTTTTCAGGTAATCCATAATGAACTGGCAGGCGTCGAAGGCCGCCGCTCGATGGGCCGAGCTGACACCAACAAAGACGATTGGCTCGCCGGGCTCAAGGCGCCCCACGCGGTGCAGCACCTCAACGCTGAGCAACGGCCAGCGCCCCTGCGCCTCATCAACGATTATCTGCAGGGCCTTTTCGGTCATGCCCGGATAATGCTCCAGCAGCATGCCCGCGACCTCCTGCCCGTCGTTGAAATCACGCACATAACCGGTAAAACCGACCACCGCGCCCACCCCCAACTGCTGGGCATGCAGACGGTTAAGCATAGCGCCTGGGTCAAAACTGGCTGTTTGTACTGTAATGGCCATCTCAGCCACCGGTCACAGGCGGGAAAAAGGCCACTTCGTCACCGTCCCGCAGCGGCGTATCAAGGCTGACCATGTCCTGATTGAGGGCGCACATCAGCCGCGGTTCGGCGAGCACCTGCCAGGCCCCGCCACGGCTCAGCAAACTGTCACGCAGAGCACGCAGCGTGTCCAGTTCAGGTGTCCACTCCAGCTGCTGTTGATCAACCCCGAGCAGTTCGCGGTAACGGGCAAACAGCTGCAGGCTAATCATAACGACTCTCCGGCGTGCTGTGCTTCTGCCTGAAAGTGCCCGCTCTTGCCGCCGGTCTTTTCCAGCAAACGGGTCGATTCGATGACCATGCCTTTGTCCACCGCCTTGCACATATCATAGAGAGTCAAGGCGGCAAGGCTGGCAGCGGTCAATGCTTCCATTTCCACCCCGGTTTGCCCGGCCAGCTTGCAGCGCGCGGTAATCCGCACAGCATTGGGCAACTCAGCACTCAGCTGCACCTTGATGCTGGTCAGCAGCAAGGGGTGGCAGAGGGGGATCAGTTCATGCGTGCGTTTGGCCGCCATGATGCCGGCAATACGCGCCACGGCAAACACATCACCTTTAGGGTGGCCGCCCTGCTGGATCATCGCCAGGGTTTCCGGGCGCATGCGCACCAGGGCTTCGGCCACGGCCTCGCGCTCGCTGTTGGCCTTGGCGGTAACATCGACCATATTGGCCTCGCCCTGGGCATTCAGGTGCGTCAACATCGGCATATCCTGTTCTGTAGTCATGGCCACTACTGTACCGAAATCCCGACGATCGGGCATTACCTCTGTGGAGGCATGCCCGGATCTAGTTAAGCGCTCAGCGCCGCAGGCTGTCAGGTGGCGTCAGGTAGTCACTGCTGCTGCCGCGTCGGTCCTTGCCGGCGTCAATTTCCAACCGGGCGATGCTGCGCAGGTGCACTTCGTCCGGGCCATCGGCAATCCGCAGCGCGCGCGAGGCTATCCACAGGTCCGCCAAGGGTGTATCGGGGGTCAGGCCCATGGCTCCGAATACCTGCATGGCCCGGTCTACTACTCCCGCCAGCATACTCGGCACCACGGCCTTGATCATGGCAATTTCCCGGCGCGCGGCCTTGGCGCCTACTTCATCAATCATCCAGGCGGTTTTCAGCACCAGCAGACGGGCCTGTTCGATCTCCATGCGCGAGCGGGCAATCCAATCGCCGATACTGCCGTGCTGATGCAGATAGCGCCCGAAGGTCTTGCGCTCCTGGGCCCGGTCGACCATCAGCTCCAGCGCCAATTCGGCCATACCGATGGCCCGCATGCAGTGGTGTACACGACCGGGTCCCAGCCGGGCCTGGGCCATCATAAAGCCGTCGCCCTCGGCGCCTAACAGATTGCTGACTGGCACACGCACATTGCGCAGCAGCAGCTCACTGTGGCCTTCGGGAGCGATATGGTGCATTACCGGAATATTGCGCAGCAGCTCTACTCCCGGCGTATTGAACGGCACAATGATCATGCTCTGCTGGCGGTGTGCGTCGGCCTCGGGGTCGGTCTTGCCCATCACGATCAGAAAAGCGCAATCCGGATGCGAGGCATTGGTGATAAACCACTTGCGGCCGTTGATCACATAGTCGTCGCCCTCACGGCGGATCAGCGTCTGGATATTGCTCGCATCGGATGAAGCCACATCCGGCTCGGTCATGGCGAAAGCCGAGCGTATCTCCCCGGCCAACAATGGCTGCAGCCATTGGCGGTTCTGCTGCGGGCTGGCAAACAGGTGCAGCAGCTCCATATTGCCGGTGTCCGGCGCATTGCAATTGAACACCTCGGAGGCCCAGCTGACGCGGCCCATGATTTCTGCCAGCGGTGCATAGTCAAGGTTACTGAGGCCGCGACCCGGCTCGTCAGCTTTCAGGCTGGGCAAAAACAGATTCCACAGCCCTTCTTGCCTGGCCAGCGCCTTGAGGTCGGCCATGAAGGACACCGGGTATTGACCGGCTGCCACTTCCTGCTGCCAAGCGCCAATGCGCGGAACTATATGGCTATCGAGAAAGTCCCTGAGTTGTTGACGCAGGGCCTGGGTGTTGGCGTTATAGGCAAAATCCATGATTCACTCCCTATCCAATACTGTGATTGTTGCAGTTTCGGCAGCCGTGCAACACTTGTCACAAAGCGCTGGCAGGATGGCGGAAACTGGCTAACGCGGTCTGGAACAGGTACCTTAGACCGTGGCTACCCACAGTTGAATTGATTTTATGAATGTTGGAATTGATCCAAATCAAAGTAGATTATTCAGCCAGCCCCATGAATAATAAATCATCAATAGTTTTTACCTATACACCGCTTAGCCTTAACTTATTTCAATTTTGCTCACCAGCCCCGTATATTTAGTCCTTCTTTCAAACCTACCAATCAACTCTATGAGGAGTTACTAATGTCCGTTATCAATACTCAAGTCAAACCTTTCAAAGCCCAGGCTTACAAGCACGGCGAATTCATCGAAGTGACCGAAGCCGACATTCAGGGCAAATGGTCCGTGTTCTTCTTTTACCCTGCTGACTTCACCTTCGTCTGCCCGACCGAGCTGGGTGACGTAGCTGATTACTACGACGAGTTTCAGAAAATGGGCGTGGAAATCTATTCCGTTTCTACCGACACCCACTTCACTCACAAAGCGTGGCACGATAGCTCCGAAACTATCGGCAAAATCCAGTACACCATGATCGGTGACCCGACTGGCGCCATCACCCGTAACTTCGACAACATGCGCGAAGATATGGGCCTGGCTGACCGTGGCACCTTCATCATTGACCCACAGGGCATCATCCAGGCAGTTGAAGTGACCTCCGAAGGTATCGGCCGTAACGCCGAAGACCTGATGCGCAAGGTCAAGGCCGCTCAGTATGTTGCTGCCCACCCTGGCGAAGTATGCCCGGCCAAGTGGAAAGAAGGCGAAGCCACTCTGGCTCCCTCGCTTGACCTGGTAGGCAAGATCTAAGTATTGCCAGATAACCCGTCCCGCCGGGGAGCTATGCTCCCGGTAGGCGGGCCGGGTTTTTTATCGCCTGCATTTAACCAATTTAAGGACGGACACGCATATGTTGGACGCGAATCTGAAGAAGCAACTGGACACGTACCTGCAGAATATCGTTACCCCGATAGAGCTCAGCGTGTCCGTGGATGAAAGCCCCAAGAGCAAAGAGCTGAGCGAACTGGCGAGCGAAATCGCCGAGATGTCGCCAAAAATCGCTCTGAACTGGATTGAAGCTGAGCGCACGCCAAGCATGAGCATCGCGCAGAGCGGCGTACCGCCCCGCATCAGCTTCGCCGGTTTGCCCATGGGTCACGAATTTACTTCACTGGTATTGGCCTTGCTGCAATCCGGTGGCCATCCGTCAAAGGCCGATCCGGTGCTGCTCGAGCAGATCCGCCATCTGACCGGCGAGTACCATTTCGAAACCTATATTTCGCTGTCATGCCAGAACTGCCCGGACGTCGTCCAGGCGCTGAACCTGATGGCCACGCTGAATCCGAATATCACCCATGTGATGGTCGACGGCGCGCTGTTCCAGGACGAAGTGGAAAAACGCCAGATCATGGCAGTGCCTTCGGTCTATCTGAACGGCCAGCCTTTCGGCCAGGGCCGCATGACCCTGCCAGAAATCGTCAACAAGCTGGATACCGGTGCAAGCAAGCGCAAGGCTGCCGAGCTGAGCGCCAAAGAGCCCTATGAAGTGCTGATTATCGGTGGCGGCCCAGCCGGCGCTGCGGCGGCAATCTATGCCGCGCGTAAGGGTATTCGTACCGCACTGGTAGCCGAACGTTTTGGTGGTCAGGTAATGGACACCATGGGCATCGAGAACTTCATTTCGGTCAACTACACCGAAGGCCCCAAGCTGGTCGCCAGCCTGGAAGAACACGTCAAGGAATACGATATTGAAGTGTTTACCGAGCAGACTGCCAACCGCCTAAGCGCAGCAACCGCTGAGGGCGGTTATGTACAGCTGGAGCTGGAAAGCGGCGCCAAGCTGTCCGGCCGCTCGGTCATTCTCGCCACCGGTGCGCGCTGGAGAGAAATGAATGTGCCCGGCGAACAGCAGTATCGCGGCAAGGGCGTGGCTTATTGCCCGCATTGCGATGGTCCGTTATTCAAGGGCAAGCGCGTGGCCGTGATCGGCGGCGGTAACTCGGGCATCGAAGCGGCTATCGATCTGGCTGGCATCGTCGAGCACGTGACCGTACTGGAATTTGCCGATACCCTGCGCGCCGATGAAGTGTTACAGCGCAAGGCGCGCTCCATGCCGAACATCAAGATTGTCAAGAACGCGCAAACCACCGAAGTGCGCGGTGACGGCAACAAAGTTGTCGGCCTGACCTACACCGATCGCGCCACGCAGGAAAACCAGCAGGTAGATGTTGCCGGTATTTTCGTGCAGATCGGTTTGATCCCTAACACGGATTGGCTCAAAGGCGGCCCGGTAACACTGAGCAAGCATGGCGAGATCGAGATCGACAGTCGTGGCGCTACTTCCCTGCCCGGCGTATTTGCCGCAGGCGATGTGACCACAGTGCCGTTCAAGCAGATCATCATCGCCATGGGCGCCGGCTCTACCGCCGCCCTGGGTGCTTTTGATTACCTGATCCGAACACCGGCCCCGCAGAACGCGGAAACTGAAAGCAAAGCAGCGCAGCCAAGCAGCGTACCCGCCTGATTAAACCCGCAGGCACAAAAAAGCCGCGCCCTATTGGGTGCGGCTTTTTATTGCCCGCTTTTAGCTTGAGGCTTACAGCTTGAAGCGATTGACCAGGTCGTTCAGATCCACGGCCAAGCGTGACAACTCTCGGCTGGAGCTGCTGGTTTGCTCCGCCCCTGCCGCCGACTGGGTGGACAGATCTCGAATATTAACCAGATTGCGATCCACTTCCCGCGCTACCTGCGCCTGCTCTTCAGCTGCACTGGCAATCACCAGGTTGCGCTCGTTAATCTGGGCGGCGGCAAAAACTGAGTGCAACACCTGACCTTTCCGGT
>TARA_R110002051_G_scaffold32562_9_pt1 | contig 94931 bp, 95 predicted proteins | sample TARA_R110002051 | Tara Oceans TARA_R110002051 (sample SAMEA4397023) | marine metagenome | biome: Polar Biome; feature: [MES] marine water layer (ENVO:01000295) within the mesopelagic zone...; material: water (ENVO:00002006), including particulate matter (ENVO:01000060) such as......
CGGCTCATGGCGATGGAAATGCCTGCGGCGAGCCCCCAGACAAAGACGATGGTGAGGAAGCCCCAGTGAGGGATCGGCCACATCATCAGGAGGATGCTGACCGACGCCAGGAATTGCGCGATCAGCAACAAGCGCCCCTGCCGCTTGATGCGCTTGAAGACCGAGAGGACGACCGACGAGACGAACGCGCCCATCCAGAACGTCACGAACATGTCCCGGATCCCATCCGGCCCGAAGCCGTAGACATCGCGGTTCACGATGGGCAGCACGACGAGGAAAGCGCCGATCACGAAAATGCCGACACCGAACATCAGGGCCGTCATGGCCCAGAGCTTGCCGTCGGACCGGACGGCGTGGAATCCGTCGGCGATGTCGGCAAAGGCGCCCTGGATGCCCCGTCCGCTGCTCAGCAGCTGGCGCCCTTTGCCAAGCCAGAGCGCAAAAATTGCGCCGAGCGCGAGCACGGCGCCCTGAATGAAAAGAAGTTGTTCGGCCGGGATCGGGCCAATGCCGAACCCGCCCAGCCAGTCCGGCATCTTGGTCAGTTTGTCGGCATATCCGCCAATGATCAGGCCGCCGATCTGGGCGACGAACTGCGCCATCGTAGCCAGGGTCACGCCGAGTTGCAGGGTTACGCCAGACCCGACCCGGGCGCGGCGCTCGACCACTTCATTCACGATGGAGTCGCGGGCGGGCATCATGAAGGCACCGACCGTACCGATGGTCAGGCCGTAAGCGATCATGGCGGGATAGGTCAGCGTGCCTTTCCAGACAAAGGCTGCAAGGGCCAGGGCAGGGGCTGCTGCCATCAGGTGCAGCAGGATGAGCAGGCGTTTGCCGTCCGCCCGTTCGGCGACCACGCCCCCCAGCAACAGGAAGATCACCGACGGGCCGGACAAGGCCATGTTGGCGAGGCCCAGTGCGAGGCCGTCCCGGTGCAGGTGATTAGGGTCGGTGATCAGGTAGGGGAACAGCACCATCTGCAGGCCGAACGCCATGAACCAGCTGCACTGAACGAGAAGATAAGCCGGCAACTCGATCTTGACGACACGGCGGACGCGGCGCGCCCGCCAATGTGTCGCCGTGGATAGCAGCGAGGCCCCGGCTGTCAGCGCTTCGCTGACGCCGCTGACCGGCGACGTGATGTCGTCCGCGCCTTCCTCGGAAATCTCGTCGGCAATGGATTCGGCTGGTTCTTCCATTCATCCTCCCGCTCGGTGCGGGACATTAGGTAGGCCCGGCTGGGATGGAAAGCCCGCTTCGCCACAGAAACGCCGGGTTTCAACCAGTTGCGCTGCAGCGTTACGACCGGTAGCGTGAATGGACCTGCCGGTTTTCAGGGTGAACCATGCGTATATTCAGACATCTCATCAGTTGGGCGCTCGCGCTGTTCCTGATCGCCATGTTCATCCAGTCCACGATCGCGCCTTTGCCGGATCCGCCCGAGGGCTCGGTGAAGCTGTTCGATGCGCCAGGCCAAAACATCGTCTTCCAGACCATTGCCGAACGCTCGGGCGTTTCCCTGTTCGAACCGGCTGGCCGGTTCGTGATTGCGATTGTCGAATTGCTGGCCGCCTTTTTCCTGTTGCTGCCGTTTTCGCGGCGGTTCGGAGCGGCGCTTGCGGCACTGGTTTGCGGCGCCGCCATTGCGTTTCATCTGTCTCCCTGGCTTGGCCGGGAAATACCTGTCTCACTGGATCCGGCGAGCACTGCGACAGATGGAGGACAGTTGTTCATGCTGTCGATCCTGATGCTGGTGGCCAGCCTGCTGGTGCTGGTTGTACATCCGGGCCGTATCCGCGGGTAGCCAACCGGCGCGCATTCCACCCCTCGTTAACTGTTTCCTGCGACCCTTTCCCGGTTCAACGGATACGAATTCGACATGGAATCGATCGAACAGGCCGAAAAGCCACGCACCGGGCGCGCGCGGAACACGCTGTTCCGGCGTCTGGTGGATATTGTTTCGATGCCTTCCGGCGGGCGGCTGACACAGCAGGATCGCCATATGGCAGCCGACATCCTGCTCGATATGCTGTTCCACGCAGACAATGAGGACCGCGCCATGTGCGCCCGGCGCCTGGCCCAGAGCAAGGAAGCCCCGCGGCGTCTGCTGCGCTATCTCGCGCAATGCCCTTACAAGATCGCGGCGCCCCTGCTGGAAGAGAACGAAGCGTTCGACGCCTGCGACCTGCGGGATATTGCCATGACCGGCACGCCCGATCACCGGCTGGCGATTGCCAAGCGCAAGAACGTTCCGGGCATGGTCAGTGATTATCTCGCCGAAGAAGGCGAGGATCATGTGCTGAAAGAGCTGGTCTCGAACAATGGCGCAGAGTTGCCGGAGCAGGCCATCGACAAACTTGTGCGCCGGTCTCGCGACGTGCCGGCCCTGTGCCCGATCATTGCCGACCGGCTGGAGACGATCCCGTCACATGCGCTGACATTGTTCTGGTGGGCCGATGGGCCGACCCGGAAGCGGATTCTCCAGCGCTATGCATCCGACCGGCTCGAAATCATCGACTCCTGCAAGGACGTCTTCGAGATGATGGCGGATGAGCAATGGGCTGATCCGGTGGCACGAAAGGCCATCCAGCTGATCGAGCGCCGCCAGCGCAACCGCGCCGCGCTGGAACGCAGCCCCTTCGACAGCCTGGAAAGCGCGATCAATGCGGCCGCTCTTAACGGCATGGATGCGCAGACCGCCCAGGAGATCGGCTACCTGTCCGGGGTCAAACCTGTGACAGCTGCCAAGATTTTGGGCGATGAAGGTGGAGAAGCCCTGGCCGTGCTGTGCAAGGCGACCGGTGTGAAGCGGGATTTCCTGCCCGTCCTTTGGGTGGCGTTGAAGAAACCCCTGGAACTGGAGGAAGGGGTTGTCCATCCCCAATACCACCATGTCTCTGAAGTTTATGAGATTTTGAGCGTAGCGAAGGCGCAGACCATCCTGCGCTACTGGAACTGGGCGTTGTCGTCCGCTTATTCGCCCGGCGCCGTTCAGGCCGGCGCAGGGACGTCCATGCCGGCGAATGAGGAAGCAGAGTTCTCCGCAGCACAGCGTACAGCACGTCTGGTTTTTGGCAGATAACCGTTCAAAACTGCAAAACAGTCCCCAACGGGCTTTTCAAAACCACTTTAAACCTTTAGTCCCATCCCGGTTAAGGGCGATAGAAAGAGGGTTGCGCGTGGCGTATTTCCTGGGGCTGGTACTGGCTTTGGCGGCGTTCTGGCTCGGGATGTCCGGCCATAACACGCCGTTGATTCTGTCGTTGGGCGGCATTTCACTCATCGTGACGTGTATTCTGGCCTACAGGCTGGACATCATCGACCGTGAAGGCTCGCCCTATGTGCGCCTTGTTGGTTTCATTCTTTACTTCCCCTGGCTGGCCAAAGAGATCGTGAAAGCCAACCTCAGCGTCATCCGCGCTTGCTTGAAGGCCGATCTGGATATCGCGCCGGCTCTGGTGAAGGTGAAGACGGTTTGCAAGTCAGACCTCGCCAAGGTGACCTTCGCCAATTCCATCACGCTGACGCCCGGGACCGTGACCGTAGAGATCGAAGGCGACAAGCTGCTGGTGCACGGACTTTACGAACAGGATTCCCAACCGGAAGCCTTCGTTGAAATGGACCAGCGCTCCGCCCGCGCGATTGACGGAAAGGGAGCCGCTGCATGATTGCCGCCGCGCTGATCGCGATTTTGTTCGGTATGGGGCTGCTGCTGCTGCGCGCCTTCATCGGACCGACGCTCTATGACCGTATTCTCGCGGTGAACTCGTTCGGGACCAAGACCGTGCTGGCGCTCGGCCTTCTGGGTTTCGTGATGGATCGCCCCGAATTTCTCGACATTGCCATCACCTATGCGCTGATCAACTTCGTTTCGACGATCGCGATCCTGAAATTCTTCCGCTACCGGTCTTTCCAGGTGCCGCTTGTGCGCCGCGGCCAGGGAGGCAATGCCGATGGCTGAGTTCTTCGCTGACCTTCTGGGATACTGGGAAGTCATCCGGTTTCCGCTCGGCGCTCTGCTGAGCCTTGGCGGCGCCCTCCTGTGTCTGATTGGCACTGTGGGCGTGCTGCGCTTCCCGGATATCTACACGCGGCTGCATGCGGCTTCGATCACCGATACGTCCGGCGCAGCCCTGGTGCTGATCGGCATGATGCTGATTTCACCCGGCTGGCTGGTGATTTCCAAATTGTTCGCGATCTGCGTCTTCATATTCCTGACCAGCCCGACCGCGTCGCACGCGCTCGCCAATGCCGCCCATACCGCGGGTGTCCAACCGATCATCGGGCGGGTCGGAACATCTGAATCGGAAGGGGAGGACGCCTGATGCATTCGATGTTCAATGGCGATTTCGGCGTCGTCCTGGTCAATATTTTCCTGCTCGGCATCTTGTTCGCCACCGGCGTGGCCATCGCACGGATGCGCAGCCTGTTTGCCATCGTGATGCTGTCGGGCATCTACTCGCTTGTTTCGGCCGCCTGGTATGTCGCCGTCGACGCTGTCGATGTGGCCTTTACCGAAGCCGCCGTTGGCGCTGGCATGTCGACCGTGGTGTTGCTGGGCGCGATGCTGCTCACCTCGCGCACGGCGAAACCGGAAAAATTCTTCTTCCGCCTTGGTCCCATGCTGGTCTGCCTGGCGACGGGCGCGGCCCTTATCTATGCCACCGTCGACCTGCCGGCGCTTGGCGACGCGTCGTCTCCGGCAAATACCGGGGTTGGCTTCACTTACCTTCAGGTCGCCTGGTTCGACACCGGCATTCCGAACGTCGTGACTCCCGTGCTCGGCAGCTATCGTGGCTTCGATACGCTGGGCGAGACATGTGTTGTGTTTACCGCCGGCCTGGCCGTTGCGTTGCTGCTGGGCTTTGGCGAACGCTCGCTGGCCGAGCGTATCCGCAATGAGGGCCGTTCAGGCGGTCACAGTGCGAACAAGACCGCGGCTGCCCGTGACGAGGATCCTTCATGAATACTGATCACCACGTCATCCTGCGCGTTATCGCGAAGATGCTGATCCCTGTGATCACCATGTTCGCCTTTTATGTTCAGTTCCACGGCGATTTCGGCCCGGGTGGTGGTTTCCAGGCCGGCGTGATCATCGCTGTTGCGATCATTCTTTATGCATTGGTCTTCGGCGTTCCGGCAGCGATGCGTGCCGTTCCGCCCGGTTTCACGCGCTCGCTCGCTGCGGTCGGCGTGATGATCTATGCCGGTGTCGGCTTCTGGGCGATGCTGCAGGGCGGCCACTACCTGGAATACCAGGCCCTGTTCCACGAACCGCCAGGCGAGTACCATGGCCAGCACATCGGGATTCTCCTGATCGAGCTTGGCGTACTGTGCGGCGTGTCCGGCGCCATGCTGACGATCTTCTACGCCTTTGCCGGCCGTGTGGCCGAAATCCGCGACGAGGACTGGTAAGCCATGCTGGAATTCCTGCTCGAACGCGCCAATTACTGGGTCGTCATCGTTCTGATGATGATCGGTCTCTATATTACTTTTGCGTCGCAGAACCTGATCAAGCGGATGGTTGGCCTTGGCCTGTTCCAGACAACGATCTGCCTGTTCTATGTGACCCTCGGCAAAGTCTCCGGCGGCACAGCGCCGATCCTGTTCGGAGATGACGCCATTGAACATCATGGCGCGGGTCATGCGGCGGAGGCCGAAGGCGGCCATGCCGCGCTGGACGCCGTGCTCGCCGCCGGGGGAGAGCACGCAGAGCGCGTGGCGCATCTCACCAACACCTATTCCAACCCGCTTCCGCATGTCCTGATGCTGACGGCGATCGTCGTCGGCGTGGCGACTCTGTCGGTCGGCCTCGCCCTGGTCGTGCGGATCCGGGAAGCCTATGGCTCGATCGAGAATGACGAAGTGAACGAAATCGATCTTGAAACCGCGCTGGCCCAGCATGCCGAGGCCGAAAAAGCCGTGAGCGAGGCGACTGCATGATCGACGCTATTCTGAACGCTGCGCCAGCATGGGCGCTGACGCATGCCGCGCCGCTGCTGGTCATGGTGCCGCTGTTCCTGGCGCCGGCGCTGGCCCTGGTGCCGACAGGACGCATCGCGTGGCTGGTTTCCATTGCTGCAACGGGTATCAGCTTCGTTTTCGCCATCATTCTGCTTGGGCTTGTGCAAACGTCGCCGGTTGGTGTCGTGTCCTACGAGATCGGTAGCTGGCCGGTGCCGCTCGGCATCGAGCTGCGCGTCGATGCGCTGAATGCGATGATCCTGCTGATCGTCACGACGATCGGCTTGCTCGCCTCGGTCTTCTCCTGGCCGACTGTGGTTGCGGAAATCCCGAAGCCGAAACGGTCGCTGTTCTATTCCGCTTTCCTCGTGTGTTTCGCCGGCCTCAATGGTGTGGCGATCACGGGGGACGCGTTCAACCTGTTCGTCTTCCTCGAGATTTCCTCGATCTCCACCTACGTTCTGGTCGCGCTCGGATCGAGCCGGGACCGCCGGGCCCTGCCGGCCGCTTTCAATTACCTGATCATGGGCACGATCGGCGCCAGCTTCTACATCATCGGCATCGGCTTCCTTTATGCGGCGACCGGTACGCTGAACATGTACCAGATCTCCACGCTGCTTCCGGAGCTGGCGGGGCACCGCAGTGTGCAGGCGGGCTTTGCATTCATCCTGGTCGGCCTGGGCCTGAAGGCGGCGATGTGGCCGCTGCACCAGTGGCTGCCGAATGCGTATTCCTACAGCCCCACTTTCGTGACGATGTTCCTGTCGGCGACAGCGACAAAGGTCGCGCTGTACGCGCTGATCCGGTTCCTGTTCACCGTGTTTCGTCCGGATTACGGCTTCGAGATTTCCGCCTTCAGCGCGATCCTCATGCCGCTTGGCATTGCGGCGATGGTCGTCTGCAGCTTCCAGGCGGTCTTCCAGACCGATGTCCGGCGTATCCTTGCTTATTCCTCGGTTGCGCAGGTGGGGTACATGATCCTCGGCGTGTCCATCGGGACGACCGCGGGCCTGTCGGCCGGCCTGTTCCACCTGATCAATCATGCCATGATGAAGGGCGCCCTGTTCATGGCGGTCGCCGGCGTGGTTCTGACCTATCAGGGGACGACGATACGGGACTTTGCCGGACTTGGACGGTCCGCTCCGTGGACCATGACGGCATTTGCCATTGCGGCCCTGTCGCTGATCGGCGTGCCACTGACAGCCGGCTTCCAGTCAAAGCTCCAGCTCGGCTTCGCCCTGTTCGACCAGGGCCTGTGGTGGGCGGTTGCCCTCGTCGTATTCTCGTCCTTCCTGGCAGTGATCTATATGGGCCGTGTCCTGGAGGCGGTGTTCTTCCAGCCCCCGGTCAATCCGCGCAAGACGCGCAAGGAGGCGCCTGTCCTCCTGCTCGTCCCGCTGTGGGTTCTGGCCCTCGCCAATTTGTATTTCGGTATCGCGGCGGACTTCCCGCTCGGCCTCGCGCGTGACGCGGCTGCCGCGGCCTTCGGTGTGGAGGCGTTCCGATGAGCCCTGAGACCCTGATCCTCGCTGCGCTGGTCCTGCCGCTGCTGATTGCGGGCGGTATTGCCGTCATGGGCTGGTCGCCGAACCTGCGGGAAGGGGTGACCTTCACCGGCGCAGGCCTGCTGTTTGTCGTGATCATCCTGCTGACCATGCATGTGGCCGGCGGGGAGCGCCCCGAGCTGAACCTCGGCCAGGCGGCGCCAGGCCTCAGCATGGCGTTCAAGCTGGAACCGCTGGGCATGCTGTTTGCCCTCGTGGCCAGCGGCCTGTGGATCGTGAACTCTTTCTATTCCGTCGGCTACATGCGCGGGAACCGCGAGCGGAACCAGACACGCTTCTACATCTGCTTCGCGATTGCCATTTTCGGCGCCATGGGCGTCGCGATGTCGGCGAACCTGTTCACGCTCTTCATCTTCTACGAAGTGCTGACGCTGTCGACCTATCCGCTGGTTGCCCACAAGGGCGATGCCGCGGCCAAGCGTGGCGGCCGTATTTACCTGCTCACCCTGATGGGCACCTCGATCGGCCTGTTGTTGCCGGCCGTGATGTGGACCTGGGTACTTGGCGGGCAGAATCTGGACTTCGTGCCCGGCGGCCTTCTGGCCGGGGCAGACATCAGCCCGGCCGTGGCCAGCGCGTTGTTGATCCTGTTTGCTTTCGGTGTCGGCAAGGCCGCGCTGATGCCGGTCCATTTCTGGCTTCCGAATGCCATGGTCGCGCCGACCCCCGTGTCGGCCCTCCTGCACGCCGTGGCGGTTGTGAAAGCCGGTGTGTTCACCATCATGAAGATCGCTATCTTCATCTTCGGGACAGACCTTCTGGAAGCGACGCCCGCGCGGGAATTCGTGCTTTGGGTGGCCTGTTTCACCATGGTGGTCGGTTCGCTGATTGCCATGACAAAGGACAATCTCAAGGCGCGGCTTGCCTATTCGACGATTGCGCAGCTGTCCTATGTGGTCGCCGGCGCGATGCTGGCCGATCCGGCCGGCTGGCTGGGCGGCAGCCTGCAGATCGCCGCGCACGCAGCCGGCAAGATGACGTTGTTCATGTGTGCAGGCGCGATCTACGTCGCCACGGGCCTGACCAATATTTCCGACATGCGCGGCCTTGGCCGCAAGATGCCGCTGGTCTTCATCGCCTTCATGATCGGATCCTTGTCGATCATCGGCTTGCCGCCCTTTGCCGGGGCCTGGCCGAAATATGAGCTGATGCAGGGCGCCATCGACCATGACAATGTCTACCTGTCGCTGGTCCTGATTGCGTCGTCGCTGCTGAACATCGCTTATCTGCTTCCGATCCCGCTGCTGGCCCTGATGCCACCGCCGGGTACAAAGGAGCCGAAGCCGTTCAAACGTCCGGACGGGGCACCGATGCCCACCGTGGTGGCGCCGCTGATCACCGCCACGCTGTGCATCATCCTGTTCTTCGCCGTCGGACCGATTTCAGATTTCCTTGCCCCGACTGTGGGTGACCGTGTCGAATACATCGCGGATGGAGGCCAGCCATGAGCGACCCGACCGACAATGGCCGCGACGATTCCGGCCGCTTCGTGAAGCGCGCAGCAGAGTCCGTGCACAAGCTGAACACGCCATCGGCAGAGGGTATTCATCCGCTGTCGCAAATCCTGTTCGGCTGGACGCACCGCAAGGGCATCGGCAACATCATCTTCTACGTGCTTCTGGGCCTGTCGCTGATCATGCTGTCCGTCGACTTCTTTGTGGTGCGGCACGACTATCTGAAATTTGCAAATTATTCCGGCTTCTACGGCATCTGGGGCTTCGTCTGTTTCTCCTTTGCCGTGATCATGGGCTGGCCTCTGGGCCACATGCTGCGCCGTGACGAGAACTATTATAACGACGCGGGCGGACCGCCCGAGGGCGTCGATCCGGAGGCACCGATGGCAGATGACCTGCCGGCGCCGCACCACACTTCCGAGGGAGACGCGTAATGCCGACTATGCTGGCAGGTCTCAATCCCGGATGGGTGCTGATCATCGCAGGTGTCGCGAGCCTGTTCATCACCATGCGCAGCGTGCGCCAGGTGGTGACCATTGCCGCGCCACTACTGGCGCTGCTGCTGCTGGTGTTCGCACCGCAGAATGCCGATCTCGTGACGACGCAGGTTCTGGGCCTGAAAATGGTGCTCTACCGCGTCGATGCGCTGAACTTCATTTTCAGCCTCGCCTTCCTGATCGCCGCCGTTCTGAACGGTATCTACGCCCTGCATTCGGACGACCGGATCCAGGACGGAGCGGCGCTGTTCTACGCCGGGGCCGCCGTCGCCGCGACTCTGGCAGGCGACCTGATGACCCTGTTCGTGTTCTGGGAACTGACGGCCATCAGCTCCGTCTTCCTGATCCTGCGGGCGCAGACGCGGGCGGCTTACTATGCGGCCATGCGGTATCTGGGCGTACAGGTCCTGTCGGGCGTGCTGCTGCTGAATGGCCTCGCCTATGTGCTGAAGTCGCGCGGAGACCTGTCGCTCGAAGCCTTTACGGATCTGTCCGATCCGGGCGTGCTGTTCATCTTCATCGCCTTCGGCATCAAGGCGGCATTCCCGCTGCTGCACAACTGGCTGCAGGATGCCTATCCGAAGGCCACCGTTGTTGGTTCGGTCGTGCTGTCGGTCTACACGACCAAGCTGGCCGTCTACGCGCTGGCCCGCATGTTCCCGGGACAAGACCATTTGATCTGGATCGGCGCGACGATGACGGTCTTCCCGGTCTTCTTTGCCGTGATCGAGAACGATCTGCGCCGCGTGCTGTCCTATTCGATCAACAACCAGGTCGGCTTCATGGTCTGCGGTGTCGGCGTCGGGACTCCGCTGGCGATCAATGGCGTCGCCGCGCACGCCTTTGCGGATATCTTCTTTAAAGGCCTCCTGATGATGTCGATGGGCGCCGTGCTCTATCGGACCGGGACGGTGAAAGCCAGCCAGCTGGGCGGCTTGCACCGCTCCATGCCGTGGACCACCGTGTTCTGCATTATCGGCGCGATGGCGATCTCTGCCTTCCCGCTGTTCTCGGCCTTTGTGACCAAGTCGATGATCATTTCGGAAGTCGCCTCGGCCGGATATGCCGTGATCTTCCTGATGCTCATGTTCGCCTCGGCCGGTGTGCTGGAACACTCAGGCATCAAGATTCCATATTACGCCTTCTTCGGTCACGACAGCGGCCTGCGTGTGAAGGAAGCGCCTTTCAATATGCTGCTCGCGATGGGCATCGCGGCGTTCCTCTGCATCTTCCTGGGGCTGCCTGCGCTGTTCCCGGGCTTCGGGCATGAATGGCTCTATGGGTTGTTGCCTTACAGAGAGGAGGCGATGGGCTATTCCCATCACCACCTGTTCTCGTTCGAGCACATTCTCACCCAGTTCCAGCTCCTGGTGCTTGCCATCTTCGCCTTTGTCCTGCTCAAGCGTGTCCACGCTTACCCGCCGGAGAAACGCAGCGTAATCCTCGACAGCGACTGGACCTATCGCAAGGTGGGCTACAACCTGGTCAAATGGGCCGGCACAGTGTGGGGCAAGGCCGGACCTGCGATGACGGCGGCCTTCTTCCGGATCACCAGCCGGGCCTACAACTGGATCGAAGCGGCTTTCAGCCCGCGGGGCGAACTGGCCCGGGGCGGCGTGCTGAATGGCGCGATGACAATCTGGACAGCGGCGCTGCTGGGTATTGTCCTGCTGCTGTCCTTCATGGCTGTCGGCTAGACAGGCCTGCCTGAAACTGAGGCATGGACGCGGCCCCCACCGGTTTGGCGGAGGCCGCGTCTGAAATTTTGAGATATACGTTTTCGGACTTGTGCGAAGGTGCAGGCCGATAAATGGGATGCGGGGGCAGGGTATAGGTGTCAGATACAAACAAGGGTGAGCAAGACCAGCCTGGCCTGGTCGGCTATGCTTCCAAAATCGTCGCCGCCTATGTCGGCAACAATACAGTTGCATCGGATGACCTGCCGGATCTGATCCGTCTCGTGCATGACTCCCTGTCGGCCGTTGCGGGGAGTGAGGCCGACAAGCCCCAGCTCAAACCTGCCGTGCCAGTTGCGAAATCCATCTCAGACAATTTCCTGATCTGTCTGGAGGACGGCAAGAAGTTCAAATCGCTGAAACGCCACCTGCGTACGTCCTATGACATGTCGCCGGAAGAATACCGGGCGAAATGGCACCTGCCGTCCGACTATCCGATGGTTGCGCCGGGATATTCGCGCCAGCGTTCAAAGCTTGCCAAAAAGATGGGCCTTGGCCGCGCAGACAAGTAAAAGAACTCAGGCGCGAATACTTGTTGTTCCGGAAACGAAATAAAATATTCCGGTAACCTTGGTTAACAAAACATCACAAAGACTCTTGATTCGGACCCACAACTCGCGCGATAGGTGATTCTATCGAATCACCACGGGGGTGGCTGAAGATGACCAAACAGAATGTTTTCAGAGGCGTAACGGCCGTCCAGCGCAGCCTTGTCGACTATTGGTGCCGACTCGGCGAATCGGACGGTGTCCCGCGCCGCGAATCGGTTGACCCGGGACACCTGCGGTCCGTGCTGGCCAGCATTTCCATCGTAGAGTTCGACGAATCGGGGGCCGGGCGCTTCCGAATCGCCGGATCCCGCCTGCGCGACCTGCTCGGTTTCGAAGCCCGGGGCCGCCTGATCGAGGACGTTGCCGGCACCGCCGCAGAGACCTATGCGCTGGGCCTGTCCGCCGCGATCGACCGGGCCATGCCGGTGGGCGGCGTGATCGAAACCGGCAACCGGCTGCATGCCTGGCTTCGCCTGCCGCTGACCGGGGCCGATGGCCGGATCAATCAGGTGCTGTGCCATGACGAGGAACTCGCCAGCCGCCACCTGCTGCTGACGCCGCCGGGTGGGGCCGCTATCCACCAGAAATCGAACCTCTACGCTGCCTGAATCCCTTGCTGCGCCGGGCACGGCGTTGCGTGGATAGGAAAGTTATCCTACACTGCCTGATCTCGGGTAGTCTTCTGCCTGTTCTATATAGCAGGAGGACGACTTGTCGGATTTCGACCCAAGGAAAGATGAAGACCGCGCCTATCTCGCCGGTGCCCTGACCGCTTATGCGCTCGGGCTCAAACCGGAGGAGGTGCTGAGCGGCGGGCGCGGCTCCCCGGCGGAGGCACGGGCCCGGCAGGTCGCGATGTATCTGTTGCGGGCAAGCCTCGGCATGAGCCTCAGCCGGGTTGCGCGGGCGTTCAGCCGCGACCGCTCGACTGTGTCCCATGCCTGCCACGTCATCGAAGACCTGCGTGATGATCCGGACTTCGACATCTGGGTGGAACAATTGTCTGTGGGCCTGTGCAGCGTGGCCGTTCTCGGGGGGGCATCCTTTGACGATGCGAGAGTGGCCTGTGCCGGGTAAGCGCGATCGTATCCTGTCGGGCTGGCGGGCCCGGCGCCTGTTGCGGACGGGCGGCATGATCGTGCGGGACGGCGCGGCATTCCGGGTCCATCAGTGGGCAGATGAGCGAAGCCGCCGCTGTGGCCGGCTGCCGGCCCATGTTGTGGCGCGCCTGAAAGCAGCCGACCTGCTGGTTGCTTTCAGGGGCGATCCTGACCGTCTGGTCCAGGCAGGCGACGTACCCTTTGAGACACCAAGACCGGTTGTCGTTCTGCCCGGTTCAAACGGGACGCCGCCGGTCCGGGTGCTGGAACACGTCGCTGCGTCATTGCCTTTCGGGGGCCGGCTGCGCGCGGCGGCCGGGCGGTTCCAGGCGGACTATCACCTGGCTGCGTCTCCGGGCCGGTTGCGCACCGACGCGCCGAAACAGCTGGCGGCGGCGTGCGAGCGGTTGATGTCCATCGAAACCGCGCTCGGCCCTGACACGGCCGGCTTGATCGAAATGCTGGTGCTGGACAGGTTCACCGTCTCGGCATTGCAGCACGAAACCGGTGGCGGGCTTGACCGGGCGAGGGATGCCCTGACGCGACTGACCGAGGCCTATGGCCTGCTTTGTCCGGATCAGGAGGCGGGTAGGGCTTTCGCGTCGTCCTGAATACGAGACAGCATGGAGGCGAGGCCGTTTGAGCGCTGGGCCGTCAGCGCGCCGCTGACGCCGATTTCGTCCAGGAAGGCCTTCGCGTCGAAGGACAGGATTTCGTCCCGGCTGGCGCCGGAATAGAGCTGGACGAGCAGGGCGATCAGGCCGGAAACGATCATGGCATCGGACTCGGCCCGCAAGACCATCTTGCCGTCTTCCCAGCCGGTCACCAGCCAGACCTGGCTGGCGCAGCCGCGTACGCGTGTTTCCTCCGTCCGCTCGTGCGGTTCCAGGGGCGGGTTCGCCTTGCCCAGGTCGATGATGTGGGCATAGCGCGCCTCCCAGTCATCGAGCCAGGAGAAGTCTTCACGGATGTCTGCAGCGGTTTCGGCAATACTCATGGGCGCTGACATGGGGCATCCGGCCACAAAAGAAAACCCCCGGCGGCCATGGGCCCCGGGGGTGAAGGTTGAGAGATGGAGGGGGCTTACTGGTAGACCCCACCGATACACTTACCCACATCGGCGAGCGCGTGCTCTCCGATACAGAAAGGTACTTCGTACTGCTGGTTCGCAGCGGCAACGCATTGTTGCAGGTTCAGGTTGGCCATGTTCATGCAGCCGCGGGTTTCGCGTTCGGACATGGCGCTGGACATCTGAGCCGGGGTTGCGGCTTCAGCGCCCATGACGCGGAAAGCGGCGAGGGTGGCGATCTGGTCGGCGATCGGTTCCTTGCCATATTTCACGCGCTTGCGGTTGAGTTTGAGGCCGGATGTCACGGCGACCGGGAAACGTACGGCGCTGGCGGCGCCGGAGACATTGTCCCAAAGCGACGGGGCGCCGGGGACACCGGCCTGCACCAGCACGCCGTCAATGTCAGCGGCGCTGAAGGCGTTGACCAGCGGTTGGCTGGCCGGGATGCCGGCCTTCTGGATCTTGTCGAGGGTTGTGGCCTTGGCGCCTGAATTGCCGATCTTGGCCTTGGCCCAGCCGGATGCTTGCAGCGAGTAAGCCTGTTCCTTCACGAACGCGGCAGCGCTGGAAAGGCGGCGGCTGTCAGCCTCGGTCGCGGCGAGCGCGGCGCTGACGGCATTGTCGCCCCCACTCAGCGTACGGGCATAACGGACGTCATTGGCGAGTCCGTTCATCATGGCGTCACGGCCATAGAAATCTGCGATGTCGCGTACGGCGGCGCGATACTCAGCGTCCTGAGAAGCGATGAGGGCGGAATAGGAAATCCAGCCTTGCGACAGCTGGTCCGGATTGTGTCCGCCAAGTGAATTCAGGGCGTTGTCAATGTCGCCCGCAGAGCCGAGCGGTTTGGTTTTAACGTCCGTCACTTCGGATTGGTAAGTGGCGTAAACGGCGGCGGATTTCGAGATCGCGTCCCCGGCTTTCTTCTCTTCAGGCTGACCTTCCTGTGCGGAGGCTCCAAGAGCCATCCCCATAGCGATAACAATGGCCCCGATCGTTCTGATGGAATTCATGTTCGCTTACTCCCTCACGCGTCACACGATACTTTCTGCCTGAACTTCCCCAATGGGGGAACAGCAGCTTGCCCGCTTCTTGCATTACAAATACAGCAAGAAACCGCCGACACCGTCACAATGCCTAATGAATCTCACCGGGGTATTAACATGTTGCCCCAAAAGCAGCGTCAGAGATTACGATTAATACACCTTGGCTGGCTGGCCATGGTCGTTGCCGTTGCCTGTTCCATTCTTGTGTCACGCGAAAAAGAAGCATTGTCGTTCGCTTGGCTGGGGTTGGCGTCCCTCCCGGGACTGGCGGGTTATCTGTTGCTTGGGCCTGACCGGCTCCTGAACCAATTTGCCCCGTCTTTTCTGGTGATTACGTGGACTGTGTTCGCCGCGTTTGCCCTCGCGCTGAGCGGTGCGGCCATGTCTCCGCTGGCCGTTCTTTTCGTGATCGCGCCGCTTGTCGCGCTCAACCTACAAAACTCCAGCATGGCGGCCGAAGCGTCGATCTTCGGGGCCGGGGCGTATTTCGTGGCGATCCTATTGTCCGAAATCGGGATTCTACCAATGGGGGAGACCGTTCCGGGCTTCTCCAGCGTCGCCCGGCTGCTGGCTTTTGCAGCACTTGTCATCTGCGCGCTGTTGGTCTGGTACCTGGCGCGCGGTCAGGAACAGCGTGCCGCAGCCGACCAGGTCCAGCCGGTCGAGGTTTCCCATCCCGCGAAGGCGACCATACCAGTTCCGGCGGGGTCTGGCGTTCTCCTTCTGGACGTGACGCCGGACGGAATGATCCGCGGCGCTGACGGCGACAAGCTTGGCCTGCCGGCGATTGGCGCGGGCACGCTGTTGCGCGATGTCCTTGGTCCGGCGACGCCGCATGCAACGCTTCAGGAGCCGTCCCCGATGGCGGGTGAGGCGACCCTTGTCAGCGGCCGCAAGGTCGGGTTCTGCGCAACGCCATATGAAGGCGGCACGCATCTGGTGCTGATCGACCGCCAGTCACAGGACGAGAAAACCGCGTCCGTCGACGCCGAGACGCATGCGCGCGACGCCGTTCGCCAGCGCACCGCGTTCTTTGCCTCGCTGGGGCATGACCTGAAAACTCCGCTGAATGCCATCATCGGCTATGCCGACATGATGCGCCACGGCGTCCGCGGGCCGCTGCCGGAAGCCTATCAGGACTATCCGGCCATCATTCATGACAGCGGGCAGGAACTGCTCCTCATGGTCGAGGACATGCTGGACCTCGCCCGTGCGGATGCCGAACGCTACCGTCTTGAGCCGGAACCGGTGGACCTGACCGCCTCTGCGCAGTCGGTGCTCCGCCAACTGGAAAACCAGGCCGAGCGGGCCGGCGTGAAGCTGCGCCTGAAGGCCGATGGGGAAGTCTGGGCGCAGGCAGATGCGCGTGCCGTGCGCCAGATCTGGCAGAACCTGGTGTCCAACGCGATCAAATACTCGGACAGCGACAGCGCCGTGGTCCTGGGCGCCGAGATCAGCGGAAATGCGGCCATCCTGTCGGTGACTGATAAGGGGGCAGGCATGAGTGAGGATGACGTACGTCTTGCGCTGGAACCCTTTTCCCAGGGCGGAAATGCCCGGGGTGTCAAAGGCACCGGGCTGGGCCTCGCCGTGGTCAAACGCTTTGCGGAGATGCATGGCGGCCAGATCGATATCCGTTCGGCGCCCGGTAAAGGCACCCGCGTTACCGTAACCCTGCCGTGCGCGCAGGACGCGGACATCGACCCCATGGGCGATGCCGCGCAATAGCGCTTCGATCGTTTTCTAGATGTCTTCGTCGTCCGGCAGGTTGGCCCGTACCAGCAGGAACAGGCCGCCAAACGTGGCGGCGCCAATTGCGAACAGGGCAATGGATGTGATCAGGAACAGCACGTCGCCTGGATAGTTTGCGTGCTGGATCAGGCCCGTCAGGCCACCGGCAAAGGCAATCGCAGGTGCGAGCAGGATCAGGTCGCTGCTTTTCATGCTCTGGCCCCTTCCGTCCATGGTTACCAGTGCGCTAACACTGAACCGGAAACTGCAAGCGCCATGCCGCTTCGGAGGAGTTTCACGATGATGGACCGCCTGCCCACACGCCTCTGGATCGAGGCCCTGATCCGCCGGGCCGAGGTGGCAGGGGCATCCGGCTTTATCGTCCAGCATGGGGATGACGCCCGCGGCGACGTGCTTGTGAAGGTCGCGCGGCTGGATGGAACGGCGGCGGCTTACATCCCGTCAATGGGAATGGATGGCGACCGTATCTTCATGAATCTCGCTGGGCAGGGCATCGGCCCGGACGAACGGGCTGTGGATGAGTATGTCGCCCGCGCCCGCAAACGCGACAGTGACCTTTGGGTCGTTGAAATCGAAGACAAGGAAGGGCGCCATTTCCTGACCGAACACGTCGAGGAAGGGGCCTGAATACTGTTGCAGCACCAGTCGAATTCCTTTGCCTCCTGCAAGCCTTCGTTAACCGCTCGCTAACCCCGGGCGGGCAGCTTGAAAATTGAATACAGGATATGGGCAAGGCGGGATTATGCTGTTTCTCTTGAACGAACAGATCGTCGACGTGGCGATCCCTGAAATCCATCTGTCAAAGCGCTGGAAAGTGCTAGGCTGTGGGGATCCGGGAAGCATGCGGGCGCGCGAGGCGCTGGAATTCGTCGCGCGGGTCGTGTCGGCGCATGTTCAGGAAGGCGTCGCAATGGAGGTCAGCCTCGTCGAAGACCTGGCGGCCCTGATCATCGCGAAAACGGGCGCGAATGCGGCCCTGTTCCCGGTGAAGGAGAAGCGCGTCGGCGAAGCGCGCCTGACGATCCTGCCGGAAACCATCCTCGCCAGCCTGCGCAAGCGGCATGAGCATGAAGGCCAGGCGCCGGACCTCGCACAGATCTGGCCAAAGGCCGCCTGACGCACCACCGGAAAACCGCAGCCTGATACCGGCCCTTCTATATGCGGCCCAAATCGGCTAGGGGCTCGGCCTGGAAAACACGAGCCGTTTCAATATGTCCCACGCTGCAGAAGCCGCCCGCCGGCGGACCTTCGCCATCATTTCACACCCTGATGCCGGCAAGACCACGCTGACGGAGAACCTGCTTCTGGCGGGTGGCGCCATCCGTGCGGCCGGGGAAGTCGCTGCGCGCGGTGAAGCGCGGCGCACAACGTCCGACTGGATGAAGATCGAGCGTGACCGCGGCATCTCCGTCTCGGCCTCCGTCATGACGTTCGAATTTGAGAACCTCGTCTTCAACCTGCTCGACACGCCGGGCCACGAAGACTTCTCGGAAGACACCTATCGCACGCTGACTGCGGCTGACTGCGCCGTCATGGTGCTGGACGCCGCAAAAGGCATCGAGCCGCAGACGCTGAAGCTGTTTGAAGTCTGCCGCCTGCGCGACATCCCGATCGTGACCTTCATCAACAAGATGGACCGCGAGGCGCAGGATCCGATCGCCCTTCTGGATGAAGTACAGGAAAAGCTGCAATTGGATACGGCGCCGCTTTACTGGCCCGCCGCCAGCGGCCAGCGCTTCTCCGGCATGGTCGATCTGGCCACCAACGAGCTGATCCAGTTCGAACGCCGTCCGGGCGAAGCGCCGAAAATCGGGGCTGCGCCGCGTATTGCGGCAGACGAGTCGACGCTTCAGGCAAACCTCGACGAGAGCGTCTATGGCGAACTGGCCGAAGGCAGGGAGATGGCCACGGGCCTGCTGCCGGAATTCGACAAAGAGGCCTTCCTTGGCGGGCACATGACGCCGGTCGTATTCGGCTCGGCCCTGCGCCATTTCGGTGTTCTGGAACTGCTCCGCACCCTGCATGCCTATGCACCGCCGCCGCGTGACCAGAAAGCCGAGAAAAAGGGCGAGCCCGTTACGATCCATTCCGGCGACAAGTCGGTGGCGGGTTTCGTTTTCAAAATTCAGGCGAACATGGATCCGAACCACCGCGACCGTGTGGCCTTCCTGCGTCTGTGCTCGGGAGAATTCAAGCGTGGCATGCGTCTGAAGACGGCTGGCGGCAAGCAGCTGAACATCCACAATCCGATGATGTTCCTGGCGCAGGATCGCGAGATCGCCGAGACGGCTTATGCCGGTGACGTGATCGGTGTGCCGAACCATGGCCAGCTGCGGGTTGGCGACAGCCTGTCGGAAACTGGCGACATCAAATTTGCGGGGATTCCCAACTTTGCGCCGGAATTGCTGCGCCGCGCCCGCGTCAAAGATCCAATGAAAGCAAAGCATTTGCGCAAGGCCCTCGAAAGCCTCGCGGAAGAGGGCGTCACCCAGCTGTTCAAGCCGGCCATCGGGTCTGACATGATTGTTGGTGCCGTCGGGCAACTCCAGTTCGAAGTGATGACCGAGCGCGTGGCGGCGGAATATAATCTGGAAGTCGTGTTCGAGCCTGCGCCCTATAATGTGGCGCGCTGGCTCTCATGTGACGATCCGAAAGTGCTGGAAGCGTTCCTGGACAAGAACAAGTCCACGTCCGGCACGGATCTCGACGATGCGCCGGTCTATCTCGCCAAGAATGCGTGGGATGTCGGCTACGCCCAGGAAAAGAACCCGGACATCCGTTTCACGGCCACGAAAGAGCGCTCGCTCTAGCGGCGTTTACTCGCTTTCAGGGCCGCCTTCGAGTTCAGGCTTCGGCTCCGGGATGAACTTCGCCGCAAGTGTGGGCGAAACACCGGATGTTGCGAGCGGGTCCGGCCGGGCCTTGCCGCCGCCACGCTTCAGTTCGCAGCGGGCATCGGCACCTTCGAATGTTGCGACATAGCTCCACGCAACGCATTGCGCATCGCCTGCGCAGCTCGTCTGGCAGGCCGAGGCCGTCTCAACGGGCGTGACGGAATAGGTGGCGCCAAAGCGATAGACGCCAGCCTCCTGTCCTTTTGCCGGTTCAGGCTTGTCAGGTTTCATGCTGGGCGTGTCTGCGAAAGCCGGGGCTGCCAGCAGAACAATCGCGCTCGAGGCGGCAAGAAGGGGTACCAGGCGCATGGGCGTCGTCTCCATCTAACAGGCCCAGCTTAGTAAGACCTGCTTAATGAAGTGTTCGCCGCCGCCCGAACATTTTGGCCCGTTTATCTGGCAAGCGTTTCGCGCTTTTCCTCGATTTCCAGCCATTCCATTTCGGCCATGTCGAGTTCTTCGCGCGCAGTGCCGACACGGGTGGACTTTTTGTTGAACGCCTCTGCATCGCGGGCATAGAGGTCCGGATCGGAGAGCTCCTGCTCCAGCGTTGCGATTTCCGCCTGCAGCTTCGGGATCAGCGCATCCAGTTCCTTCTGGCGATGCTCGTCCTTGAAGGAGAGTTTCGTCTGAGGTTTCGGGCGTTGTGTATTGTCTGTCTTCGGTTTTTCTGCCTTCGGAGTATCCTCCGCCCGCCTGCGCCGGAAGCCTTTCAGCTGCTCCTGCGCATCGCTCCACCCGCCGGCGGTGATGATCCAGTCGCCGTCGCCAACCGGACACAGGCAGCTCGTGACGGTGGCATCGAGAAAGGCGCGGTCGTGGCTGACGAGGATCAGTGTGCCCTCATAGCCGAGCAGCATGTCCTCCAGCAGGTCCAGCGTCTGCATGTCGAGATCGTTGGTCGGTTCGTCCATCACCAGAAGGTTCGACGGCCGGGCAAGCCCGATGGCGAGCGCAAGCCGGTTGCGTTCCCCGCCGGAGAGGGCGCCGACCGGCTGACGCAACTGATCCGGCGCGAACAGGAAGTCCTTCGCATAGGCCGCGACATGCCGTTGGCGGCCCTGTACCATGATCGAGTCACCCCCATTTGGGGCGAGGGCTTCCCAGATCGTGTCTTTCGGGTTCAGCGTCTCACGTGTCTGGTCCTGATAGGTGACCTGCAGCGTCTTCGAATGCTTCACGCTGCCGCTGTCCGGCTCGATCCGGCCGAGGAGAAGTTTCACCAGGGTCGTCTTGCCGACGCCGTTCGGCCCGATAATGCCGATCCGGTCCCCGCGCAGGATCTTGATCGACAGATCGTTGACCAGGGTAAGGGGGCCGTCCGGGCCATCATAGGCCTTGGTCAGGTGACGCGCCTCGATCACTTTCTTGCTCATCGAGTCCCCGGCATAGACGCTGAGGTCGGCCGTGGCTTTCCGGTCCTGCAGGGCGGAACGCATCTGCGCGTGTTCTGCGCGCAGGTCTTTCAGCTTTGCGAGACGGCCCTGATTCCGTTTGCGGCGCCCGGTGACGCCGCGCGCCAGCCAGTGCTGTTCATCCTGCAGGTGCGTCGTCATCCGGCGCAGCTGGCGTTCTTCCTCTACCTCGATCTGTTCGGCCCATTCGTCGAACTTCACATAGCCGTCGGGGCTCTTCAGCACCTTGCCCTGACGTAGCCAAAGCGTGTTGGTGGAGATGTTCTCCAGGAAGCGCCGGTCGTGGCTGACGACCAGCACGACGCCGTTGAAGCTTTTGAGGCGTGCCTCCAGCTGTTCGATCATCGGCACGTCGAGATGGTTGGTCGGTTCGTCCAGTAGCAGCACGTCCGGATCGGCCGCGAAAGCCTTGGCGAGGGCTGCCCGGCGCAGCTGGCCGCCGGAAAGCGTGGCCGGGTCTGCGTCTGCCTCGACACCAAACTCCATCAATTCGGCTTCGGCCATATAGGACGCCCCATCGAGGCCTTCGCTGGTATAGGCAAGTACCGTGTCGAAGCCGGCAAGGTCTGGTTCCTGCGCGACACTGGCAAATGTGATGCCCGGCTGGCGCCAGACATCGCCGCTATCGGCCTCGACCCGCTCGGAGATGATTTTCATCAGCGTGGACTTGCCCGCGCCATTCCGGCCCACCAGCGCAACGCGCTCGCCCTTGGACAGCGAGAAGCTGACCCCGGTGAACAGGGGCTTGCCTCCGAAGGAGAGGCGGACATCGGTGAGGGTAATCAGCGGGGGGGCGGCCATGGCGGCGATGTAGCGTGCGCGGGGGCGGGGCGCTAGGGGGCGGCACCAGCGTTTCCCGCCGGCAGAGGACCTGCTACACTTGGAAAAAATATAATCTGGAGGAAACGGTATGGCCTATTCGGAGAATGAGACCGTATTCACACAATTTGAGGCTCGCCGCCTCTCGCCCGCCATCGGCGCGGAACTGATCGGGGCGGACCTGACCACCCCCACGGAAATGCTGGTTTCCGAAGTGCGTGCGGCGCTGTTGCGCTATCAGGTCGTCTTTTTCCGGGATCAGGACATCACCCGCCAGCAGCACATTGCCTTTGCTCGCAAGTTCGGGGAGCTGGAAATCCACCCGGCCACGCCGAAGGAGCAGCCGGACCGCGAAGTGCTGCGCATTGCGCACGGGCCTAATTCGCGCGGTATCGAAAACTCCTGGCACTCCGACGTCACCTGGCGGGAGGCCCCGTCACTCGGCTCCATCCTGCGGGCGATCGAGCTGCCGGAGGTGGGCGGCGATACGCTCTTCTCCAACATGGTGATGGCCTATGAGGGCCTGGATGATGGTCTGAAAGAGCGGCTGTGCCAGATGACGGCTGTGCACGACATCGCCCGCGTCTTCGCCAAGCGCCTGAACAAAGACCCGACCGAACTTCACGACAAATACCCGCCGATGGAGCATCCCGTCATCCGGACCCATCCCGAGACGGGCCAGCGGCTGCTTTACGTTAACACGGCGTTCACGGACCATATCAAGGGTATGGACCGCAAGGAGAGCGACGAGCTGTTGAAGTATCTCTATTCCCGCGCGGCCATTCCGGAATACCAGTGCCGTTTCCGCTGGGCACCGGGTTCGCTCGCCTTCTGGGACAATCGCGCCTGCCAGCATTATGCGGCCAGCGACTATTTTCCGAACGTCCGCATCATGGAACGTGTCACCATCGCGGGCGACCGGCCGTATTTCAAAGCGGCCGCCTAACCGAGGGAGGCAACTTCTTCTGCTGTCAGAAGGCGCCATTCGCCCTCGGGCAGGTCACCAAGCGTTAGCGGGCCGAAGGCGGCGCGGTGGAGCGCTTCGACATGATTGCCTGCGGCGGCGAACATGCGGCGGACCTGGTGATAGCGGCCTTCGGTGATTGTGAGGCGGGCCGTGCGCTCGCCGGTCACTTCGAGGTGCGCCGGCAGTAGCGGCTTGTCCTCGCCGCGCAGCATCAGCGTGCCGCTGGCGAAGAGCTCTGCCTCATGGCCCTCCAGCGGGCGGGCGAGGGTGGTTTCATACGTCTTCGGTAGGTCTGACTTCGGCGAGATCAGCCGGTGCAGCAGCTTCCCATCATCCGTAAACAGAAGGAGTCCGGTCGTGTCCGCGTCGAGGCGGCCCACGCTTGAGAGGGGCGGGGTGCGGAGCAGGAAGCGCGGTGGCAACAATTCATAGACCAGCCGGCCCTGATCGGCGCGGGAACAGGTGAAGCCCGCAGGCTTGTTCATCAGGATGACCATGCCGGGCGGCGGGTCCAGCGGCTCGCCATCAAAGCGCAGGTCTTCGCCTTCGCCGGTCACGCGGCCGCGGCGGATGGCGGCCTCCATCTCCCTGCGGCTGCCATAGCCGAGATGGGCAAGGTATTTCGCGAGCTGGCGCGTGTCCTTCATGGCCTGGGCTTTACCGCTTCCGCTTTGGCTTCTCGGCCTTGATGATCTTGTAGCCGCCTTCGTCTTCCAGCATCTCGTGAGACTTGAAGCACTCGCTGAGCACGCTCTCATAAGGCAGGTGCCGATTGCCGACGAGCCAGAGCGTGCCGCCGGTCTTCAGGGCGCCGGCCACCGCACGGATGAAATCCTGCCCGAGCGATGTGCTGTCGGCCCGGCCCGTGTGGAAAGGCGGGTTCATGACGGCAAAGTCGAACTCCGCTTTGGGCGCGTCCTTCGTGACGTCGGCCCAGTGGCTCGTCCAGTTGCTGAAGCCTTCGAGGTTCTTTTTCTGGCAGGCGAGCGCACGATACTCCGCTTCGAACAGGGTCATGCTTTCGACATGCGGGCAGTTCGCGAGAACTTCGCGGGAGAGAAAGCCCTGGCCGGCGCCGAAATCGGCCCCGCGTCCGCGGATCCATTCGGGCACGCTGTCGGCCAGCAATTCGCTGCCCGCATCGACGCGGTCCCAGCTGAACAGGCCCGGCTGGCTCCACAGGGCCCCGCCGTCGACTTGCTGAGGCGTATCGAAGGCGATCCACTCATCCGCCAGCTGAGCGTTCCAGTCTTCGGTCTTCACGGCCCAGAAGGCCCGGCATTTGTGTTTCGACAGGCTTTGCGTTTCACCGGCAAGCTCTGCGAGGATCTTCTCGCCCGTCTTGGCGCCCAGCGTATTTGGCAGGCTGGCGACCACGACGCCGCCGACAGGGGCATCGCGCATGGCGCGGGCAAACAGGGCGCGGGTCTCGTCCCGCTGGCGGGGCGGCAGGATGATGGTCAGGGCGGCAGAAGGGTAACTTTCCGCCTCTGGCGGCAGGACGGCGAACCCGGCAGCTTTCAGGGCGTCATGATCCGGCTTGAAACTGTTCTGGCAGGTCAGGCGCTCTTTCGGCAACTGCATCAGGAACGGCACGGCCTCGGCCCGCAGGCAGAGGATGTCGCCCATATCCGGCAACAGGTCAGCCTCTTCAAAGGCAAGGGAAAGCGTATCGAAAACAACGGTGTCAAACATGGCCGCTCTCTACGCGCATGATGCCGCGCGCGCAATCGGGTGATGCGGTGACTTACCGTTCGACGCGGTAACCGCTGCGGCCTGCCAGGGGCTGGCCTGCTGCGATGGAAAAGGCCTGCGACAGGCCGCGATAAAAGGCGATGCGGGCTTCGGCCTCCTCGCTGATGACCAGGCCGCTTTCGGCGCCGATCAGGCGCTCGGGTGTTTTCCCGGCGTGGGCGAGCTCCATCATGTCCGACCAGAGGTCTGCCGGAAGGCCGCCGCCGGTAACTTTCTTCATCGGCTTGTCGTCATCATTGCCGACCCAGATGCCGCCGACATACTCCGCCGAGTATCCGATGAACCAGGCATCGCGCCAATCCTGGCTGGTGCCTGTCTTGCCTGCGACCGTCCACTTCGCGATGCGCGCCCGCTGGCCGGTGCCGATGTCGGAATTCACGACGCGGTAGAGCATCGCGTTCATGTCACGGGAGAGGTCTTCCGAGTACACACGGTCACGCTCATAGTCCGGCCGCTCATAGAGCACCGTGCCGCGGGAATCCTCGATCTTCTCGATCAGCCACGGGTCCAGCCGCAGGCCGCCGGACTGGAACACGCCATAGGCGCGTGTCAGTTCCCAGAGGGACACTTCCTGGCTGCCAAGGGCGATGGAGGGATAGGCCTCCAGTTTCGTTGTGATGCCGAAGCGGCGCGCCGTTTCGGCCACGCGGGCAGGGCCGGACAGCTGTGTCAGTTCTACCGCAACCGTATTGATGGAGCGGGCAATCGCCTCGCTCATCGTCATCGGACCGAGATAAGCGCTGGTATAGTTCGACGGGCTCCACTTGCCGATCGTGATCGGGGCGTCCTCGAACACATCATAGGGGGAGTAGCCGTCCTCCAGCGCCGTGGCGTAGACGAACGGCTTGAAGCTGGAGCCCGGCTGGCGCAGGGCCTGTGTGACGCGGTTGAACTCCGTCGAGGTGTAATCGGTTCCGCCCACAAGGGCTGCGACCCGGCCATCTTTCGCGATCAGGACAGCGGCAACCTGGCTGGCGCCTTCGGCCGCCCCGTCGCTTTCCATACGCTTGGCCAGCTGGGCACGGATTTTCTCCTGCAGGTCGATGTCCAGCGAGACAGTGACGACGAGATCGCCCGGAATACGAGGCAGCATCGCCTTGACCCGTTCAGACACGGCATCCAGCGCATAGCCGAGCTGGGGATCATAAGTGGGCGGCGCGATAATCGTGATGTCTTCGGCCCTGGCCTTTTCGGCTTCGGCAGGGCGAATGAAGCCGAGGTCCACCATCTGGGCCAGCACGTAATCCTGGCGCGCTTTCGCGCCTTCCAGATTTTCCCGCAGGTTCAGTTTGGACGGGGCCTTGGGCAGGGCGGCCAGAATGGCGGCCTCTGCCACGGTCAGCTTCTGGGGCGGCTTGCCGAAATAGTAGCGCGCCGCCGCGTCGATGCCATACAGCCCGGCGCCGAAATAGACCCGGTTCAGATAGAGCGAGAGGATCTCGTCCTTGCTCATCTCTTTTTCGAGTTCGCGCGCCAGTTTCACTTCCTGCGCCTTGCGCCTCACCGTCTGGCGGCTGGTAAGGACGAGGTTCTTGATCAGCTGCTGGGTAATGGTGGAGGCGCCGGAGACGGTCTCGCCTGCGCGCAAATTCGACCATGCGGCCCGGGCAATGGCGGCGTCGTCGGCCCCGTCATGTTCATAGAAGCGCTTGTCTTCGGCGGCGATGAAGGCCTGCGGCACGTATTCCGGCAGCTGGTCGACGGACGTCGCCCGGCCATAGCGGGGGCCGCGGACATCCAGCGTATTTCCGTTATGATCGATGAATTCGATCGCCGCTTCGCGCTTTGCGCTCCAGAGCTCGGCGATTTCGGGCAGTTTCGGCATGCCGGCATATAGCGAGCGCCATTTCCAGAATCCCCATCCACCCGCAACGAGCAGGACGATCAGGAACACGGTCAGCGTGTAGCGCACCAGCCGGGGGTGGCGGGAGGCAAAGCCGCCGCCTGGCACCTTGATCGTCCGCCCGGCCGGGGCCTTGTTACCCTTCTGCGCCATGTTCGCCTGCCAATAGAATCGATAATTCCAGAGGGTAAATGAGAGAGGATTACGGCAGTGTGAAGGCATGCCCGGCCTGTCGTGCAGGCGGAAACCCGGAAAATTGGTGTGACCGCCCGGTCCGCCTCGAAAAGCGCACGCAAACATGCGCGACTGCCGCGACGTCATACGGGGTCTCCCGTAGTGCGAGGGGATTTTTTCTGGTTTCAATGGAAGATGCGGAATTGCGCTTTCGGGTGGTCCGATTGCGCGCCATCAGATGGACGGAGAGCCATGACAGGGACGGAAACGAAAGCGAGGCCGGCTGAGGCCAAGGTAGAACATTTCGATGTGCTGATTGCGGGGGCTGGTATTTCCGGCGTCGGCGCGGCCTATCACATGAAGACGCAATGCCCCGGCAAGAGCTATGCGGTGCTGGAAAAGCTGGAAAGCTTCGGCGGCACCTGGCTCTGGCACAAATACCCGGGGATCCGGTCTGACTCCGACCTCTATACGTTTGGCTACCGCTTCAAGCCGTGGACCGGCACGCCGATCGCCACGGCCGACGAAATCCGCGCCTATATGGGCGAAGTGATCGAGGAGAATGACCTCGGCAAGCACATTCGCTACGGGCACCAGATCTTGTCGGCCGAATGGTCCTCCAAGGACAGCCTGTGGACGCTGAAAGTGCGCCGCATCGAAACGGATGAGGTGCTGACCTTCACCTGCAACTTCCTCTGGATGTGCCAGGGCTACTATAACTACACCAAGCCCTACACGCCGGACTGGCCGGACATGGACAAGTTCAAAGGCCAGATCATCCACCCGCAGCTGTGGCCGGAAGACATCGACCTCAAAGGCAAGAAGGTCGTCTGCATCGGCTCCGGTGCGACAACCGCCACCGTTGTGCCCGCGATTGCAGGCGATGTGGAACACGTGACGGTGCTGCAGCGTTCGCCGACCTATTTCATCCCGGGGCGGAATGAAAACGAAATGGTCACCGAGCTGGAAAAGATCGGCATTGACTGGGATACGATCCACCGGGTTGCCCGCCAGAAAGTGCTGTTTGACCAGCACGATTTCACCCGCCGTTGCCTGGAGGAGACCGATGAGGTCACGCAGGAACTGCTGGAAGGCGTAAAGGCCTTCCTCGGCGAAGACTATCCGATCGACAAGCATTTCACGCCGAGCTACCGCCCGTGGCGCCAGCGCATTGCTTTCGTCCCGGACGGGGACCTGTTCCAGGGCATCGCCTCCGGCAAGGCCGATGTCGTGACCGACGAGATCGAGCGCTTCACGGAAAAAGGCATCCTGACCAAGGGTGGACAGGAACTGGAAGCCGACATCATCATCACGGCGACAGGCTTCAATCTGTCCGTTCTCGGAGATATTCCGTTCACGGTGGATGACGAGCCGGTCGACTTCTCCAAGACGGTCACCTATCGCGGCATGATGTTCACCGGTGTGCCCAATATGGCGTGGGTGTTCGGCTATTTCCGCGCGTCCTGGACGCTTCGGGTCGACCTGATGGGAGATTTCATCACCCGGCTGCTGAAGCATATGGACGAAAAGGGCTTCTCGCAGGTTCGCGTGAAGCTGCGTGAGGAAGACAAGGACATGGAGATCCTCCCCTGGATCGACCCGGAGGACTTCAATCCCGGTTACCTCATGCGGTCCATGCATCTCCTGCCGAAACGCGGCTCCAAATACATCTGGCAGCACACGCAGGACTACTGGAACGAGAAAGAAGAAATCCCGAACATCGACCTTGATGCGGAGGAGTTCGACTATTCCGGGCAGACGGCCAAGACGCCGGAACCCGCCGGGGCCTGATCAACCGGGCACGAATAAGAGGACCCTCCTGCAACCCGCAGGAGGGTCCTTTTTTATGGGATAAACGCCTGTCCGGGGCCACGCCTGACCAGCCAGTTGCAGATCGCGTGTTGGCCGAGACTTGCGCCACTCTTATAAATGACTATCGGTTACTTAAGGCTTTTCAATTCCTGAGATTCAATCTAAAGGGGTTATGTGAGTATGAGAGAAGACTTTGTACGCCCCCGGTCTGAGCGGGAGAACGCTGCCCGCCGGGTGGCGATCCTTGATGCGGCTGAAGCGCTTGTGCTCGAAACTCACAATCAGAGGTTCTCCATCAGCGATGTCGCGAAACGCATCGGCGTGTCGCAAAGCACGATCTTTCTGCATTTCAGGAACCGGGAAGAATTGTTGACCACGCTGTATACGCGCGTCGGCAAAAATTTCTTCGATACGTTTGTCGGCCGGCTTCATGAAGGCATGTCCGACAAGGCGTTCTCCGAGGCCTTCATCGATACGGCGCTGGAGTATCCCGGCTTCCGTCTGATGCGGCCCATGGTCATGCGGGTCGTGGAAGAAAGCCTGAACAAGGAATACATCCACGATGCCGTGAAGGAGATCTTTCTCTACCGGACGGCTGCGGCCGACAAGGTGGAAGAGATCCTGAAGCTCGGGCCGGGCGACGGGCGCAGATTGATGAAGAGTTTCGTCAATCTGATGTGCGGCGCCGTCCAGGCAGACATCCGCAAACTCCTTGCAACGGATGACCTGGATGAAAACGTCGTCGAGGGCGTCCGGTCGTTCGATTTCAGGAGTGGCTTTCTCAACGGTGCAGACCTTCTGATGAAGGGCATTCGTGCAGGCGAGTAGCTCCTGACGTTGTGACGTTGCTGTCACCAACACCATCTATAAAGTACCCCAACAGGGAATGAGTCGTCTGTTTCGGGTGGAATTCACTTGGCTTGCGCTGGACGTCCCGTGATTGTGAGACATTTGATCCATCCGGGCCAGTGCAAGAGGGGGCATGATGGCAATTCGTGAAGACTTCCAGCGCGCGCGCTCGGACCATGAGAAAGCCGCTCGCCGCGTTGAAATTCTCGACGCAGCGGAAGATTTGCTTCTCAAATTGGGAAATGAGCGATTTGCGGTGTCCGCGCTGGCTGCCCGGGTAGGCGTGTCGAAAAGCACCGTCTTTCTCTATTTCGGCAACAAGGAAGAAATGCTCCTGGCCGTCTATGAGCGCGCCTTCATGCGGGCCTTCAGGCAGCTGGGCGAGCGGCTGACGCCGGGCATGTCCGGAAAGGCCTTCGCCGTCGCATTCATCGACAGCATGATCGACCATCCCTCCTTGCTGATCGTGCGGGCACAGCTTGCCCGGACGATCGAGCGGAATGTCTCTCTGGAGTCGCTGGTATCGACCAAGAAGCGCCTCCTGGAGTGCGGGACCGTCGTATCCGAAAAACTGGACGAGGTGATGGATCTGGAAAGCGGCTGCGGTAAGCGCATGGTGATGGCGCTGGTGAATCTGGCAGCGGGAGCCGTCCAGGTGGATTCTCTTCCCTATGTCGACGCAAAGGCTGTTCCGCAGGAAATTGCCGATCTTCTGCATACGGCGTCCATCCGAAATATTTTCATGGACGGGGCGGAATTCATCTTCTGCGGCGCGACCGGCCGGTCCTTCGGATAATGGCCTTCCCTCTGGAGTCGCAGGGCAAACGCCTTTAGTTTGCCAGTGGAACGGAGACGGAGGGACGCTTATGCGGCGAACAGCAATTGTTGGTGCGCTCGGACTTGCCATGGCAACCATCGTTGCCGCCCCGGCGCACGCAGAAGGGGAGGCCGGACTGGATTGCGGCGGCGGCCTCGTCGGGTCCGTCCTGCAGGCGGTGAAGGGTGTCCGCTCGGGCCAGGCCAGTCTGGATGATCTGTTGCCGGCCTTCGATGGTGCGGCGACACGATGCCCCGGCAATGCCTATGCGCTGCACTACGCAACTGTTGCGCACCTCACCAAGGCCCAGAATCTGAGTGCGGCGCAGGCCAGCGCCGATGCCATCATGTCGGAAATCGACAAAGCGTTCGGTTTCAGCCAGGCCTTCTGGGCACTGGAAGATCGCGATCGCAAATATACCGTGGCGCAGGGTGACGTCCCCGTCGATATGAGCCTGTCTTACAATGAGCAAAGCGACCTGCGCGAAAGCGTGATCTCGGCCTTGCTGGACATGCAGCTGCGTGCGGGCAAGACACATCCTTATCTGTCCTCCGATACGGCGCCGGAGTCTTGCGGAGACGTGGCGCTTCAGGACGTCTCGGCCGCGGCCAGCTGGTTCAACCAGAACCGGAGATATGGGCATGTGGTACTGCCGTTTGCTGAACGCGTCGCCAGTGCCTGTCCGAATGCAGAGGCGGCAACCAGCACGCCCCGGCTGGTCCGCAGGTCACTCGCCAACCTGCAGCTCAGCCGCGCAAGCGATATTGTCGAGGAAGATCCGGAAACCGCCCGCGACTTGGTCAACAAGGTAAAAGCTTACCGCGATTCCGTACTGGGGCCGGGCGAAACCTCCAATACCAGTTGGAGCAACCACAGTGTCATCATCCTTGAGGAGGTCGAGGCCAAACTGCCTCAGCCAATCGTCGTTCCGACGGAAACCACGGATCCGCTGGTCTCAGGCGGGCCGGTGCCAGCCGAGGACTGGTTCAGCGGCATCGCCGACGAGGCGCAGGTGATGGAGTCCATGGGGCGCACGTTCGACGCCTATGTCAGCGCGCGCGGGTCACCCGGTTTCTATTCCGTGCTCGGAAAAATGTTCGGTGCCACCGTGCATGCGCCGGACAGGAAAGCGGCCTGCAATCTCATCTATCGTGCCGCATCGGCCTATCAGCAAGGCAAATGGCGGTCTGCGGAGACTGCTGACGAAGCGTTTCCGGCGTCGACCATCGCGTGGCTGGAAAACTGGGAACCGGCCCCCGCTACGGACAGCCAGTAGCCTTGGCGAGAATGTTCCGGTGCACTTCACTGGTGCCGGAGTAGATCGTCGCCGCGCGGGTGGCCAGGTATTTGGCCTGCGCGAAATCGCTGTCCGGGGCCGCTTCCAGACCGGCTTCCGTGATGGCCTGGTGCAGTTCTGTCGCCAGCAGTTTCAGCTGGGACGCGGCCGGGCCGCCGACCAGCGTGCCGAGCCCATTGTTCGTACGCTCATCAAGCGCTTCGATCGTATCGATCCGCATCTCAAGTTCGGCGAAGCGCATCTGCAGCGCGGCAGGCATCGCGCCGTTCAGCGCAGCATTCCGCCGCGCAGCGCGCATGGCCCGGCGCAACAGGCCCGTCGTGGTGTTGTTGCCGCGGGCGATGGACATCAGCTGTTTGGCCGTCTTCCAGCCTTCACCAATCTCGCCGACCCGGTCTGCGACAGGGGTGCGCACACCGTTGAAGAACACTTCGTTCGTTTCGTACTCGCCGTCGAGAAACTTGATCGGCCGCACGTCGATACCCGGCCGGTCCATCTCCACCAGCAGGAAGACGACGCCGCTGCCGCCATGCGTACCGGGGTCGCACCGGGCGAGCAGGAACATGTGCGTCGCGTACTGGGCGAAACTCGTCCAGATCTTGCTGCCCGTCAGGATGAAATCGTCGCCATCGCGCTCGGCCTTCATGGACAGGGCAGACAGGTCAGACCCGGCCTGAGGCTCGGAGAAACCCTGGCACCATTCGTGTTCGCCATTCAGGATGGCGGGCAGGTAGCGGGCCTTCTGTTCCGGCGTCCCGGCCTCGATGATCAGGGGGCCAATTGTCCGGACACCGGAATTCATCAGGATCGGCGCGTCACGTTCGGCGGACGCGTTCTCGAAATAGATGCGCTGTTCCGCGCTCCATCCGGCACCGCCATGCTCTACCGGCCATGTCGGAGCATACCAGCCGCGCGTGTTCAGCTTTTCACGCCAGATCCGGCAGGCTTCCGCATCGGATTTCAGCCCGGTCGTCTTGCGTCCGGCGGCGCGCAGGTCTTCGGTAAGTTCGGTGTCGAGAAATTCGTCTACTCCGGCGCAGAATTCATCCCACTCACGCTCGTCCTCTCGAGTATGGGCCGACAATTCTTCCGAGTAAAAGCTGCCATCCATGATGCACTCCCTCCACCGGAGTAGACATCCCATTACCGCGCACTGAGGCGAATCCAGCAATCAGGGAAACTACGTGGGTGACGGAGGGGGAGGCCGGCCTGCGTCTCCATGCCAACTGGTCCTTGTGGCAGGGCTGGAATAAACTGGCGCGTAGAAATCGATTGGGAGGAAAATCTGAATGAGCACCGATCCGCAGATGATCCGGGAAGCCGTGGCCGTTTTCCATGACAGCAAGTCGTTAGATGCTGCCATTTTCGATCTGGAAACCCACGGCTTCGATCGATCCGAACTCAGCCTGTTGGCTCCGGTTTCGGTTGTGGAGAAGGAACTTGGCCACGTCTTTCAGTCAGTTGCCGATCTGGAAGATGATGTGCATGCGCCCATGGTTGCCTACACTGCGCCGGAGTCTGTCGCCGAGGCAGAAGGCGCGCTGGCGGGTGGGTTGCTTTATGTCGGGGCGTTGGCTGGCCTGATCCCTGTGGTCGCCTCGGGTGGTAGTGTTGCCGCAGCCCTCCTTGCCATGTCGGTTGCGGGCGGAATGGGGGCGTCTGTGGGCGGATTACTGGCAGGCCTGCTGGGCCGGAACCAGGCCCATCAACTTGAAGAACAACTTGAACGCGGTGGATTGCTGCTATGGGTGCGCACCTGGAATAAGGGCGACGAGAAGCGTGCCGTCGAAATCTTGTCGGCGCATTCCGCTGAGGATGTTCACATACACAGTGTGCCGGAAACGGATTCAGACCTTGATGCCCTGTTGGAAAAGGCAGGACCGGCAACCGGGAAGCACACCTACCGGGGGGTGAACTATGTCTCCACGGACAATGGAGTTTTCTACACCGCCGGTCATGTGTTCCCGACAAAAGTGGCCCTGAAGGCCTTTATCGATCGGGGCAAGACGATTGAGAGCCATTTCGAGAACGTCTTGCCGGATGGCGTCTCACTTGCCGAGGCCCTGACGGACCCGGCCCGTGCTTTCGGCGCGCTGGACAAACTGGAGACCGCGGACCTTCCGGCTTCTTTGAAAACCGAACTGCTCAAGCGATGGGCTTATGACGTCAAGCAGCAGCAGCGCGCGACGTCGGAAGGCATGCCCGCCTCTGATCACTGTGTGCCACTTGGCGACATACAAAAGGCATTGCGCGATCTGAATGCCTGACGAGGCGCTCAGAAGCCTTTTGCTTTCACGCGGTCGCGTCCGGCATGCTTGGCTTCGTAGAGGAAATTGTCGGCCTGTTCGATCATGTCGCGCGGCGTCATGCCCGGCTCGAAGCGGACGAGGCCGAAAGAGGCCGTGACATCCTTGAGCGTCTTCAGCGTGCCTTCGATCGGGGTCTCGGCGCTCTTGAAGTTGTATTTGATCTTCACAAGCAAATTATAGGCAGAGAACAGGTCCGTTTCCGGAAGGATGATCGCGAATTCCTCGCCGCCATAGCGGGCGACCATATCCTGGCCCTTGATGTTCTGTGTCACAACGGCCGCGAACTGCTGCAGCACCGCATCGCCGACCTGGTGGCCATAGGTGTCATTGACGTTCTTGAAGTGGTCGATGTCGGCCAGGGCAAGGCAGAGCTTCTCGCCGGTTTCAGCCGCGGCGCACACTTCCCGTTCCAGCCGCTCGTCAAAGGCGCGGCGGTTGGCGATGGCGGTCAGCGGGTCGCGCATGCACTGGGTCTGCACTTCCTCCAGCTCCTGGTTGAGCGTGGCGATCTGCTTTTGCGACTCCATCAGGCCCTGGTTCAGTTCCCGCGTGGTTTCGGCCATGCGCTTGTTGTCTTCCATCAAGGTGGAGACCAGCGTGGTCAGCTGGTCGCCGGATGCCGCGCCGGGCAATTCCTCGTTCGCCTTGTCGAGCGAAGCGCCGAAATCGTCGCTGTTCTGAACACCCTGCTGGATGATCTTCATGACTTCATCGATTTCCTTTTCGATGGCCATGCCGATCGAATGACGCGCGGAAACAGCGGCAGGTTCCTCGGTCAGCAATTCCTGGAAAATCGCGCTGATATCGTAAGGCGTCAGCGTGCCATTCGCGGCAATAGCGTGATCGACGCGCTCAATAACGCGTGTGTCGGCCGCCTCCACATAGGCGTACCAGACGGCATAGGTCTTCGGGTCCGGCGGCGTGCGATGCTTCTGAATCAGGTCAAAGGCGCGTTGCGCGTTTCGGAATATCTGCTTCAGATCCGGCCCATTTGAGGGCACCGCTGCGGGCTTGGCTTCGGCCATAGCGACTGCTTGCATGAACTTGTCCCCGTCCCAAAAAATTAACTCTCCACCCTGAGGAAACTACGCGGACCTGCTTGATTGTCGGTTAACAGCCCCTGCGACCAAATGGTCGCGGCTCGGGGGCTTCTGCCGGTCTCGTTGACGCCGTCTGGGGCGGTAAAGCCAGCCAATCGTTCCGCAGGCGGTGCATCATCTCCCGGCAGGTTGCACCGGGGGCGTCACGCCAATCCCGGCCGCCAGGCGTCCCGGATGTGCCGGGGCAGCTGCCATGGGGCGATGGCGACGATGTCGTAGCGCCAGCCGCACGTGGCGAGGGCAGGGTGGCGGGCCATCCAGTATTCCGAGGCGCGGTCGATGCGCTGCCAGCTGCGTTGCGTGACGCTATCAGCCGCCAGGTTCAGCGTCTTGCGGTGCTTCACTTCCACAAAGGCGACCACGCTGCCCCGCTTCGCAATCAGGTCCACTTCGCCCATCGGCGTGCGCACGCGCCGGTCCAGGATGCGATAGCCTTTCGCCCGCAGGTAAAGCGCCGCCAGCCACTCGCCCTTGCGGTCCCGTCTTTCCGCTGCCTGCCGTTTCGCTTCAGCCATTGGTCGTCTCGATTTATCCGGGCGGTCATCTCTGGTAGAATTGGGCGTGAGGCATTCCAGCCTCTCTTATGGAGGACCAGGCGGACGATAGCCATGGACATTGCCTACATACATCAAGGCCTGATTACGGGCTGGCGGTCGGCCTGCGAACAGGTGGCGGCAGAGAAGGCCTATCTCGGTCTTGTTTCCCTGCCGCCTTTCGATCCGGAGCGCGCCCTTCCAAACCGGATGATCGCCCGGAACTGGCCTATGTATTGCGCATTGGACGAGGGCCGCGTCGTGGGCTGGGTCGATATTATTCCAAACGAGGTTCCGGAATGTGCGCATCGCGGCACGCTCGGCATGGGCCTGCTTGCCTCTCACAGAGGGCGGGGACTCGGCAGCCGGTTGCTGGAGGCGGCCCTGGCGCATGCCCCTGAAAGCGGTCTCACCAAGGTGGAACTGGCCGTCTATACGAGCAATGTCTCGGCCATTTCCCTGTTCCTGAAGTTTGGGTTCACGGAAGCCGGGATGTGGCGGGATTACCGCCGTCTCGATGGCGTAACCTATGACGCCTTGCTGATGGAGCGTTTCCTGGTGTGAGGCCTTGCCTCAGCCATCGGCCTTGATCTGCAGGGCGCGTTGGTAAACTTCCCGCTTTGGCAGGCCGAGCGCGTCGGCGACGGCATTGGCGGCCGCCTTGGTCGGTTGGTCGGCGAGGGCTTCGCGCAGCGCCGCGTCAAGGCGCTGGGGCGTGACAGCCTCGTCCAGCGGCGGTCCGGTCAGCACGACGATCTCGCCCTTCGGGCCGCCGGCTTCGGCATAGTGCGCGGCCAGCTCTTCCAGCGTGCCGCGGCGGGTTTCCTCGAACATCTTGGTCAGCTCACGCGTCACCGCGCCCGTCCGCTGAGACCCAAGCACGGCGGCCATGTCTGCCAGCGTGTCGGCGAGGCGGGGCCCGCTTTCATAGAAGATCAGCGTTGCCGGAACGGCCTTCAGGCTTTCGAGGGATTGCTTCCGCGCGCCTTGTTTTGGCGGCAGAAATCCGGCGAAGCAGAACCGGTCGCTCGGCAGGCCGCTGGCCACCAGCCCGGCCAGCATGGCCGAAGCGCCGGGGACGGGGAACACGCGGTGGCCGGCCTCCAGCGCTTCGTGCGCCAGTTTCCAGCCGGGATCGGAGACAAGCGGTGTGCCGGCATCGGAGACCAGCGCGATCCGCGCGCCGTCGGCCAGCTTGTGCAGGAGTTCGGGTCTCCGTTCCGCCCCATTGTGGTCATGGTAAGGGCTGAGGCGGGCCTTAACCCCATAGGCGGACAGGAGTTTCCCCGCGACGCGCGTGTCCTCGGCCAGCACTTCGTCGGCCGCTGCCAGCACGTCCAGCGCGCGGAGCGTAATGTCCCGCAGGTTGCCGATCGGCGTGGAGACGACATAGAGACCCGGGGACAATGCCTGTGCCGATGATTGGGGCGGTTGCCCGTCCGGCCCGGCCCCCCTAGAGTCGCGCCAGCCGGGAATCGTCTGCGCGGCGGATGCTTCAGGAGATGTTTCAGGAGATGACATTGCTGCAACCATTGCTCAGGACGATCAAAGCGCCAAGCTTTCTTCTCATAGGTTTCCTGTTCGCCACGGCCTGCGCCAGCGCGCCCGCGCGTCCGCCGGTCCAGATCGGCACTGGCAGCCCGCGCGCCGAGCCGATCACCGAGCCCACCGAACAGCCGGAAGAGGGCGTCGACGTCACAGACCTCGGCGAGCCGGAAGACCTGACACAGGTGCGCGGCGATGGCGGCCTGACACCGGCCTTCATGGAAGGGCGCGAGATCAAGCGCGCTGCCGTGCTGCTGCCATTCTCCCACCCGAACGCCCAGGTCCGCGCCGAAGCGGAAAGCATGCTCGCCGGGATCGAGCTGGCCCTGTTCCAGTATGCCGGCGACAGTTTCCTGATCATCCCGAAAGACACCGCCGGAAAGACTTCCGTCACCGAGGCCCGTATCGACGAGGCCATCCGGGAAAAGGCCAATGTCGTGCTGGGCCCGCTGTTCGGCGCCAATGTGAAAGCCATCCGCGAGCGCGCGCAGGAAAAGCAGATCCCCGTCATTGCCTTCTCGACCGACCGCACCGCGGCGGGCGGCGGCGCCTATCTCGCCTCCATCTCGCCGGAGGAAGAAGTCCGCCGCATGGTCGAATACGCCGCCGCGCAGGGCATCCGCAGCTTCGTCTTTCTCGGCCCGCAGACGGCCTATGGGCGTCAGATCGAGACCGCGCTGCGCACGGAATCCTTCAATGTCGGCGGCACGGTGCTGACCTCCGCCTTCTACATGCCGGAAACCGGCGCCACCGAAGCGGCCCGGTCGGTCTCCGGGATCCTGAAATCCGAAATCGCGACGCGACCGCGCGACAAGGTGGCCGTGATGATCCCCGAGCGCGGCGTGAAGCTGCTCTCCATCGCGCCGCTGCTGCCGTACAACGGCGTGGACATGACCCATGTCACCCTGATGGGCACCAGCCTGTGGGGTGATGAATCCGTCTGGCGCGAACCGACGCTGGATGGCGCCGTCTATCCCGCGCCGGACCCGGAAAACCTCACCACCTTCCGCGAAGCCTATCGCCGGATCTATGGCAAGGCGCCGACAGACCTCGCCGCCGTGGCTTATGACGCGGCCGCCGTGGCGGTACGTCTCGCGGCGGAAGACAACCTCAAATACAATGGCGTGACAGACCCCGACGGCTTCTTCGGCGTCGACGGCCTGTTCCGCTTCCGCATCGACGGCACCAGCCAGCGGGGCCTCGCCGTCATGCAGATCCGCCCGACCGGCGCAGAGCTGATCGAGAAGGGCGCCAGCCAGTTTGGCCCGGGGGCCAGCTGATCCAGACAATCCGGCAGGCAATTTGACCGGGAAACCGGCGCATTCTGCCTGCATCCCTCCCTTGCACGTGTGTAATTCGCGCCCCACATGACGCGGCAGGGCAGGACTAGAGAGAAACGGCGAGCCATTCATCCATGAGCAAGCGCGATTATTACGAGGTTCTGGGCGTCTCACGTGACGTGGACGACAAGGCGCTGAAATCCGCCTACCGCAAGCTGGCGATGAAATACCATCCCGACCAGAACCCGGACAACAAGGAAGCCGAAGACAAGTTCAAGGAAGTCGGCGAGGCCTATGCAATCCTCTCCGATGCGCAGAAACGCGCGGCCTATGACCAGTTCGGCCATGGCGCCTTCGAGAACGGCATGGGCGGCGGCGGCAATCCGTTCGGGGCCGGTGTCCACCCCGAAGACATTTTCCAGGACCTGTTCAGCCAGGTGTTCGGCGCGGGCGGTTTTGGCGGCGGCCGACGCCGCGGCGGGCCTCAGCGTGGCGCTGACCTGCGCTACGATCTCGAGATCACCCTCGCCGAAGCCTATGCCGGCAAGGACGAAACCATTCACGTGCCCCAGGCCGTCGACTGCAAGACCTGCGAAGGGTCTGGCGCCGCGCCGGGCACAGAGCCGGAAACCTGCGACACCTGCGGCGGCGCTGGCCGTGTCCGCGCCCAGCAGGGCTTCTTCACGATGGAACGCACCTGCCCGCGCTGTGGCGGCAAGGGCAAGACCATCAAGAAGCCGTGCAAGGATTGCGGCGGCGCCGGCCAGGTGCGCGAAGAGCGCACGCTGAACGTGAAGATCCCCGCGGGCGTCGAAAGCGGCATGCGCATCCGGCTGGCCGGTGAGGGCGAAGACGGCGCGAATGGCGGCGGCAAGGGCGACCTCTACATCTTTGTCGATGTCGTCGAGCATGACATTTTCGAACGCGACGGGCCGAACCTCTATTGCCGCGCGCCGGTGCCGATGGTGACGGCCGCGCTGGGCGGCGAGATCGAGATCCCGACCATCGATGGCGGCCGTGCCCGCGTCGTGGTGCCGGAAGGCGCCCAGACCGGCCGCAAGCTGCGCCTGCGCGGCAAGGGCATGCCCTCGGTGCGCCAGTCCGGCCACACCGGCGACCTGTTCGTCGAGATGTTCGTGGAAACCCCGCGCAACCTGTCGCCGCGCCAGAAAGACATCCTGCGCGAATTCTGCGACTGCTCCGGCGCCGACTGCCACCCCGAAAGCGAAGGCTTCCTCGGCCGCATCAAACGCTTCTGGAACGGCGACCATGAAGAAGATCGCCCGAACTAGGCCGTTCGTCTCGAATTCGCCTTCAAAATAAACTGTCCATTTTGGATTGCTGACACATTCTCCGTTTAGGAGAGGTGTGCAGCAGGCAGGATGGACTTGATATGAAGACGCAAAAAGGCGCACTGATCGCCGGGCTTCTGGCATTTGCCACAGTCTCCGCCCATGCCGAAGCCGAGCCGGAGCCGCCCCCGCGCGAAACCGGCTGGAACGTCGCGCCCTTCCAGCCGCACCTGATCCGCAATGACGCGCCAGAGCTGTGCCAGCCCTTCGCCGCCGCCTGGACGGATCTGTTCGACGCTGCGGGGCGGTTGGACTCCGCCGATCTCGACCTGTCCGCCATTCCGCATGAGGCGGTGTTCGCCTTTCCGGAAACGGTAAGAAGCGGGCGGGCGGCACGGACCCAGTCGCTCTACTACGAGACTTTCGAGGCCCGTCATGATCTGGATGGCGACGGGGATGAGGAGGTCCTGTTCGTCGTGTCCTACGATAGGGGATGGCGGTATCTCGGCGCCGGTCTCTATCTGTTTGACACGGTCGCCGATTTTGAGGCCATGCAGGCTCAATATCCGGAGCGCTACGGGGAGATCAGTTCCACCTACCACTGGAACGAACTTGCAGCCGAGGTGACAGGCGGGCCGGTCGCCAGTTTCGGCCGACTCCACAGGGTCCAGTTGTTCCTGCATGAGGGGGTACTCTATACCGTCTCGGACGGCCGGGGCGTTTCGAGGGGCCAACAGAGTAAACGCGAATCCGTGCGCCGCATCTGGCCCGCTGAAGAGGCTGAAACGGTTTGCGAACTTCAAATCCGTCCGGAGGCGGAGCAGTTCGAACCCTTCATTGCAGCTTCACCATTTTATCAGGCGCTCAAGGCCATGTATGCCGGACCTGTGCAGGGCGGCATGTGCTATGGCACGATGGGCTGGACCGGTGTCCCGCCGGAAAACATCCTGCCCGACCTGTTCTACCGTCCGCAGGCCTGGCCGGAGCCGAATGGCCGGTACGGACCAGAAGAAGAGCCACAGGACGATGTCGCCCGCCAGCTGCGCCCGCTGAGTTGGGGCGCCACCGACCCGTTCAGCTGGCAGATCTACCTGTCCCTCCGGCAGGATCAGCCGGAGTTTTTGCGCCGCATGGAGGAATACTATGCCGAGCGGTTTGCCATGCCGCCTGAGGAGGCGAAGACCGCAGCGCTTCAGGCCTGGCGTGCGCTGGTAGACCGCATCTTCTATGCCCGTAACAATGACATGTTGCTGGCCTTCCTTGCGCTCCGGCCGGCAGCCCCGGCAGAACCGGCTGACTTCGTCTTCGGTGCCCCGTTGCACGAAGTTCTGAATGCCGTAGATGTGGCGCTCAGAGAACCAAATGCGTTGCGCAATGTCACGCCGTCGCGGCACGTGCCAATCTGGGCCCGTGCGATATCGGCCGCGATCCTTGCGGGGGAGCCGACAGACGTCATCAGCGATCTGTATACTACATATCTGGAAACGCACGGGCCGCCAGACGACCCGTCCAGGCAGGCGCGTTATGAACGGGATATCGCCCTTCTGCATGCCAATGTGTTGGCCGCGGCCGCTGTTCGTCCGGACGTGCTGCAACTCCTGCCAAGCCTTGGCGCGCCGCTAGATGAGCCGACGAACTATTTCGGCAAGACGGCGCTGATGTACGCGGCGCAGCTGGACATGCCGGAGTCCGTACAGGTGCTATTAAATGCGGGTGTTGACGTGAACCGGCGCACGCAAAGTGTGCAAGAAGGAGACCGTCGTGCCTGCGGACAATTGCAGCGGGACCACCGAACGGCACTCATGTACGCCGCCGAGAATGCTTCGCAGGAGCTGATCTCACTGCTGCTCGATGCCGGGGCCGATCCGGCGGCAGAAGATACCGAAGGCAATTCGGCCAGCTGGTATCTCGCCCGCAACACAAAGCTGGCGGATGAGGCCCGGACCCGTCTGGAGGCGCGGCTGGCGGTGGAGTGAACATGGCCGCGAGTTCATTTGCCTGACGGGCAGGGCGCGCCCATCTGAAGGGTATGTTCAAGCGCATCCCTTCCGCCCCGCCCGGGATTGTTGCCTTCGATGCCGAGGGCAAGATCACCGATTCCGATTACAAGACGATCCTCGTTCCCGCCGTCGATGCGGCCATCAAGGAACATGGCAAGGCTCGCATCCTGATCCGGTTCGGCCCCGAATTCGAAACCTACACCGCCCACGCCATGCTGGACGATGCTGTCTTCGGCACGGCGCACTATACCGCGTTCGAGCGCATCGCCATGGTCACCGACATTGGCTGGCTGGCCAATTCGATGCGTTTCTTCGCGCCGCTCATTCCGGGCAAGATGCGGGTGTTCCCGCTGGCGTCACAGGATGAAGCCATGGCCTGGACAGCCGCCTAGCGGCAGGCTTCTGCCCAATCCATCACGGTGCCGATCAATTCGTCGCGCGACCATGAGAACGAATGGTCGCCGGAGAGAACGATTCCCGTCGTGTCGATGGCGGGGTCTGCCTCATAGGCGGCGATGAGCGGGCGGATGATGGCGTCGGCCGGGACGGAGGCGTCCTTGTCTCCGCCGACGATGAGAATGCGCTTGCCTTCCAGTTCCGGCGCGAGGCCCTGCAGGCTGAACGCGTCGCGATTGGCGGCGATCTCGGCCATGATCTTCTCGCCGGTCAGGCCGTGCAGCATCTGCAGCGAGTCGCTGTAGGCCATGAAGCCGGCCTTTGCGTCCGGGTCCGCTTCAAAGACGCTGGCCATCACGCCGACATTTGCCGGGGCGATGCCCGCGGCGCAGGCAATGCCGTCATCGCGCGCGGCGGCCTGAAGCGAGGCGAAGCCCCCCATGGAGTGCCCGACAAGCACGACATGATCCGGATCAGTCCGGTACTGGTCCGCATGGGTACGCAGGAAGTCCGTCGCGCTGGCGACATCCTCGATCACATGGGTGAGGGTGTAGTCGCCCTCGCTGCCCCAGGCGCCGCGATAGTGGAAGAACAACACATTCCAGCCCGCCGCGCGCATGTCCTGCGCCAGATCCAGATTCTTCTCATTGCCCGGAAAGCCGTGCAGCAGCACCACCGCCGGGTGAGGTCCCGGCCCGTCGGCCACATAGACGAGGCCATTCAGCCGGTCGCCATGGCTGTCGAAGGAAATCTCCTCAATCGCGGGCGGGAAGGCTTCATCATAGGCCGGCGCGGCAGACACGGCCGGCGGGACCGCAGGGGCTGTCGCGCAGGCGGCGAGCAGGGCGGCGCCGGTGAGCGCGGCGAAAATGGATGCGTGTTTCATGAAGATCCTCCCGTTGGAGCGAACCATATGCGGGAAGACGGACAGGGGGAAGACTGGCGGGGGAAAGGCCGGGCGTTATCCACTCGCCTCGGGCCCGGTTTCATTGGGAAGGCCGCTTGAAAAAGGGCGCTCTATCCGCCCGGTTGGCGCGGCCCATACGCTTCGGGTCATGCATCCTGACCTTCAACGCTACTTTACCCATGTCTGGCCGCTGTTCTGGCCGTGGCTGGTGTGGAACCTCGTGCGCATTGCCCGCTGGCACACGCGCACAGGGTGGGATGCGCTTATGGCGGTCGATTGTTTTGGAAACATTCGGCTTGTTTTCGTGGCCGATGCCCCGCCGCCCGGTGATCTCTACACATATGAAGTGCCGCGCCTCGCGGCATGGGAGCGTCCGGCCCCAGGCTGCGATGTGCCCGTGTGCGTGTCTGAGGCGCAAGTCCGTCATGATCCGGTGAAGTCCGGTATGGTCATGCATAATCATGACATGGTCCGGCATGATCCGGTTCAGCACGTGCGAGGTCCGCCCTAGCCGGGCCAGATTCCGAACTCGGTTTCTTTCACCGGATGGCGCCCGCCACTCCGGCCGCAGGTGCTGGCAGATACCTAGGCGCCTTCGGCCCAGCGCCGGATGAGGTTGTGATAGATGCCCGTCAGGCGGATGACTTCCGGGTCCTTGTGGCCCTTCTCCGCCACCAGCGCCTGGATGGACTGGTCGAGATCGAACAACAGGGTGCGCTCGCCATCATCGCGCACCATGCTCTGTAGCCAGAAGAAGGATGAGATGCGCGCGCCCCGCGTCACTTCGCTGACAGAGTGCAGGCTGGAGGCGGGATAAAGAACGAGGTCGCCGGCTTCCAGTTTGACTTCCTGCGCGCCGAACAAGGTTTCGATCACCAGTGCGCCGCCGTCATAGTCTTCCGGTTCGGTCAGGAACAGCGTGCAGGACAGGTCGGTCCGGATCCGCTCGGGCGAGTTCTTGACCGAGCGGATCGCATTGTCGACATGGGCGCCGAACTGGTCGCCGACGACATAGCGGTTGAACAGGGGCGGAAACACTTTCTGCGGCAGCGCCGCCGCCAGGAAGACCGGGTTGTTGCCGACGGCCAGGCTGACCAGTTGCCGTGCCTTGCGCGCAGCCGGGCTGTCTTCCGGCAGCTGGGTGTTGCGCTTCGCCTCGGCCGACTGGACGCCCGCCGTGACGCGGCCGTCCACCCATTCGGCAGCATCGATCAGCTGGCGGATGTCTTTCACCTGCGCTTTTGTCAGGACGTTGGGAATACAGATCAGCATGAGGTCACTCTACCGGAAAACTGGAAAGGCGGCCCCCGGAAGGGCCGCCCCTCTTTCGGATGATCAGAAGTCGATGTCCAGTGTCACAAGGGCCGAGCGGCCCGGCGCAACATAGGAGAACGGCGTGCCGGAGCGGTAGAGCGCATCGTAATAGAGCTCGTCCGTGGCGTTCAGCACATTGAAGGTCACTTCCATTGTGTCGGTCAGCTGGTAGCCGCCGAAGAAGTCAACGCGCCAATAGTCCGGCACGAAGGTGGAACCGGCCGCGGCCGTGCCGCCGAACTTCTCGCTGTTGTACCCGGCCGTGCCGCCAAGGTGCAGACGGTCGGTGATCTGGTAGCGGGAGGTCAGCGTGAAGCTCTCTTCCGAGACGTTCGGGAACATCTCGCCGATCTGGGAAGCAATCGTGCTGTCGGTCACTTCGGTCTCGAACAGGGTCAGGCCGCCGAACAGGCTCCAGTTCTCGGTGATGTTGCCAGCGATGCCAAACTCCACACCGGTCACTTCCTGTTCCTGCTCGCCGGTGCCTGCGACGCCCCGGCCAAGCGAGATCGGCACGCCGTCGCGGGTGATCTGGAAGACCGCTGCGGTCAGGTCCAGGTGGCCGCCGAGATTGTATTTGGCGCCGAGTTCGAAGGAGGTGTTGTCGATCGGGTCCATCGTGGTGATGCGGGCATCACAGCCGCCATAGTCCAGCGCGAAGGCGTCGAGCTGTTCACAGGGCGGGTTCGAGGCGGAGGAGTAGCTCGCATAGATGGAGGCATTCTCCACCGGCTTGTATACGAGGCCGGCATGCCAGTTGAAGAAGTCGCTGTCGGCGGAGCGGTCTTCGGCGGGAGTCCCGTCGCGATTGGTCAGGCCGGTCACGTCAGCGGAGTAAGTGTCGGCCCGCACGCCGATGAAGGCTTCCCATTGCGGGCTGAAGGTCAGCGTGTCGAGGGCATAGAGCGCGGCGGTTTCCGTCTTGATGACCGGCCGTCCGGTCACCTCGGTATCGTTGCCCCACGGAATGGAGTTGTCCGGGCGGTCGAGGTTCAGCAGCGGGTTGGAGGTCGCGCCGGTGCACGGCAGCTCAGCGCATTCCGTGAAGACGCGCTGGCGGTTCAGCGTTTCCTCACGCGACAGCTCGATGCCGGTCACCAGCGTGTGGCCAATTGTGCCGGTGTCGAAGCGGAAGGTGAACCGGCTCTGATTGGTCCAGTAGTCAGTCACTGCGTCGCGGCGTTTGCCGTTGGCGCTGACGGTGCGGGCTTCGGCGTCCGGCCGTTCAGGGGCCGAAGCAGTGTAGGCATTCTTGCTTTGGCCATAGCGCAGAATGGAATCGAATTCGACCTTGTCGGAGATCACCCAGTTTGCGTTGGCCGTGTAGACGTCTGCGAAGGTCTCGCCGAAGTCGCGGGAGAGGACGCCGTAGAAATTGTCCCGGTTCACAGCGAACGGGCGGTTGTTCTCGGTGTCATAGGGGTGGCCCCAATCGGGCAGGTAATCGGAGGACAGGTGATAATAGTCGACACCGAAGGTCAGCGCGTCCGTGGGAGTCCACTCTGCGGCGGCGGCAACGCCCCAGCGGTCGTTGAAGACTTCATCGCGCCCGGCGACGTCGGAATTGTGCGTCATGGCATTCACGCGGACGGTGAAGGTGTCGGTGACCTCGTGGTTCACATCCAGGGTCGCCCGGCGGGTGGCATCGGAGCCGAGGGTGAACTCGACATCGCCCCAGTCGCCCTTGCCCGGTTTCTTGGAGACGAGGCTGACAGCGCCGCCGGTCGTGCCGCGGCCGCCGAAGGCAGAGGATGGGCCTTTCAGCACTTCGATCTGCTGAACGGCAAACGTCTCGCGGGAGCCGACGCCGGGGTCGCGCACGCCGTCGACATAGACGTCGTTCCGGGCATCGAAGCCGCGGATGAAGATCCGGTCGCCGAACGCGTTGCCGCCCTCGCCGGTGCCGAGCGTGATGCCCGGCTGGGCACGGAACAGGTCACGGAAGGATTTGGCGCCGAGGTCGTGCAGCGTTTCGTCGGTGATGACCGTGATGGTCTTCGGCGTGTTCAGCAGGTCTTCGGTGAACAGTCCGCTGGCCGAACGGATGGCCCGGTAGGGTGCGTCCGGGTCGCCATAGGGGTTGGTGTCAGCTGTTACGTCGGTGACGGTGATGGTTTCATTGCGCAGTTCCGGCTCGTCGGGCTCGTCTGCGAAGGCCGGCGCGGTGGCTGCAACGGCGACTGCCGCATACATGCCGACCTGTGCGCGGAGGCTCCGCGGTTTGCGAATGGCTTGTCTCATTTAGTTCTCCCTGAGGCCTTTGTTTGTGACCGTTCAGGAGGGGCCTAATGAAAATGAGAATTAATCGCAAGTAATTTTGCAAATAATTCTCACCCGCATTTGCATTTGTGGATTTTGGGGCATCCCAAACGAAAAGCGCCCGGTCCTTGTCCAGGACCGGGCGCTTGTCAGAATCTGCCGTCAGGCAGGTGATCAATCAGGCGATCAGGCGTCGATACGCTCGATGATGATCGCCGGGGCCATGCCGCCAGCGGCGCACATGGTGACCAGACCGTAGCGGCCGCCGGAGCGCTCAAGTTCGTCCAGCGCAGTGCCGATCAGGATCGACCCGGTGGCGCCGATCGGGTGGCCAAGCGCCATGGCACCGCCATTGATGTTGACCTTGCTGCGGTCGAGATCGAGGTCACGGATGAACTTCTCGGCCACAACCGAGAAAGCCTCGTTGATCTCATAGACGTCGATGTCGCCGGTCGTCAGGCCAGCCTTGGCCAGCACTTTCTGCGCGGCTGGAACAGGCGCGTTCAGCATCAGCGTCGGGCAGTCGCCCATGTTCGCCGTCGCCACAACACGGGCGCGCGGCTTCAGGCCGTGCTTCTTCATATAGTCTTCGGACGTCACCAGGATGGCGCCGGATCCGTCGACAACGCCGGACGAGTTGCCGGCATGGTGCACGTGCTGGATCTTGCCTTTCAGCTGCGGGTATTTCTTCTCGATCAGGCCGCCATAAGTCATGCCCTTGTCGTCGACCGGCACGTCCCAGAACATGTTGAACACGGTCTTCAGGCCAGCGAGGCTTTCCATCGAGGTGCCCGGGCGCGGGAACTCATCCTTGTCGAGGGCGAGCGAACCGTCGCGGTTGTAGACAGGCACGACCGACTTGTCGAAACGGCCTTCCTTCAGGGCGCGGTCGGCGCGTTCCTGGCTGACCACGGCCAGCTGGTCGACGGCTTCACGGCTGATGCCTTCCAGCGTCGCGATCGCATCGGCGCAGCAGCCTTGTTGCGATTGCGGGTGCATCTCGCGCAGGTGCAGGTTGCCGGCGTCCATCATCGGCGGGTTTTTCGGATCGGCGGTCGCCGCCGTGTAGCTCATCATCTCGCAGCCACCGGCCACGATGCAGTCTTCCATGCCCGACATGATCTGAGCCGTGGCCAGTGCCACGGTGGTGATGCCGGAGCCGCAGAAGCGGTCGAGCGTGACACCGGAAGCTTTCACGTCATAGCCGGCGTCGAGGGCAGCCATGCGGCCCATGTCGGCGCCCTGGGCGCCGCGCTGGCTGGACGTGCCCCAGATGACGTCGTCCACGGTGGCGGTGTCGAGCTTGTTACGCTCGGCGATCTGGCCCAGCACGGTGGCGGCCAGGTGCTGCGGGTGCAGGTGGGCAAGCGATCCCTTGCCAACTTTGCCGATACCGCGCGGTGTGCGGCAAGCATCAATGATGAAGGCCTCAGCCATGATCAGTCTCCGGTTTCCTCAGTTAGTATGGCGCAGGTTTACGCGAACGTAAGGGGCTACGGAAGTCGTGACGCCGGGGCAGAGTCCCTAACGTCAATACAGTGTGACTTTGAATATTCTATCGAATGTGGGATATTCATACGATGACAAGGGAGTCGAAGCGCGGGCCGACCAAAATGGCGGACCGGTGGCATGTCAAAGGTGCCTTATTCAGCGTTCTGGCCCTGATGGGCTGCTTTCCGGCGTTTGCCAACGAACGTCTGGTCATCCCGTTCGAGGTGAATGAATACCATCATATGGTCGTGCACCTGGAAGTGAACGGGAACGATCGAACGACCGGCATCATCGACACCGCAGCGACCTTTCCGATGATCAACCGCCGCACGGCGCGTCTGGCCGAGCTTCTGGACGTTGAAGAAAATCCACCCTTGATCAACGTACTGGGCCTGACCGGAGAGGGTATCTATCCTGTTGTCGAGCTGGAGACGCTGCTGATCGGGAACGTCATGAAGCAGGATGTACCGGTTGCCCTGAACGTGGATCTGGATGTCACGGGCGCTCAGAATGTCCTGCCGGCGAGCGCCTTTGAAGGCGATGTGATCGACTTCGATTTCGAGAACATGCAGGTGATGGTCTATGACGGGCGGCCCGACCGGTCCGTCCGCCGGGTATCCAGTTCACTGAAATACGCCGATGAGAACGGGCTGATTTTCGTAGAAGTCCGGATAAATGGCCGTAAAGGCCGGGCACTGATTGATACCGGATCCAGCGTGACCTTTATCAACAGCCGGTTTGCGGAAAGCTCGCATACGAAAACGAACGAAGAAAAAACACAGATCCTCCAGGGGGCCACAGGGGGTGACCAGTCCCTGCGCGTTGCCTCCTTGAGAGTCCTGGAGATCGGAGACTACCGGGTGTCGGACATGGATATCCTGGTGAGCGATCCGCCATTGTTCGAATATCTTGGTATGCACGAAGAACCGGCGATGGTGATTGGCCTCGACCTCCTTTCGTCTTTCCGGCTGCAGATCGACCGCCGGCGCAACAGAGTCGTCCTGAGCCTGCCGACCAGTCGCCGCTTTTCCAGAGGCCTCAACTTTAACGCCCGGGACACGAATATTCCGGAATTTTGATCGCTGCGCCTAACCGAATGCGCCATAGGCGTGTGTGATGGCCAGGCTGATCCCGTGCAGGGTCCGGCCGATTTCGTCCAGCGGCGCAATGATGTCCTTGTGGATGCGTTCGTACCCATATGACGTGCTTCGGGTCTGGCTGCCGGGTTCGGTCAGGGCCTGCAGAGGCGTGTCCTGATCGCGGGCGCGGGGAAAGATCTCACTCAGCAGCTCGACCACTTCTGCAAAGCGCATTTCCGCGATCATGTTCACGACGTCGCGGGCGCTGGCATCATGACGTTCCGAAAGCCGCGGCAAGCGGCCAGTCAGGGCAAAGGCCCGCATCATCAATGCCTGCCGAACGGCGTGGAGCACGTGCAGGGCGAGACGGTTTTCATGACGCTCTTCCGTGGATGGGGTATCCTGCAGCTGGGCGGTGAGCCGGTCGAACCGGCGCAGGTCGACCGATAGCAGGTTGGCGATCCGGTTGATGGAGACGGCTGTCTCGTCGGCTCGCAAGGCGTAGTAGACGGCCCTGTAGGCGGCGGCGCCGCTTTCGGTCTTCATCATGCGGGCATGGGCGATCCAGACGCCCGGATCATAGACGCTGGCATAGCCGCGCAAAGCGGGCAGGCTGGTCAGTCCGCGGGCCTTCGCAGCGAGGAAGACCAGCTGGCGCATACGCGGGCTGGTATCGATCAGCTCCACCAGCCGTTCCGTCTCGCGCTGCAGGGACGAGCCGATTCCGGCGGCGGTGTTCGCCGGAACGCTCAGTTGCTGCAGCGTGGCATTATGGGAAATTGCGCGCAGGGATCGCGGACCGGTGGGGCCGGCCGCGCGGCGCTTCGGCCGGGACCCTGCTTTGACCGTCAGCCCGCTGGAGAACGCGCCCAGAAGTCGCCCGTAATCCGGGTTCACGAACAGACGCTCATGCCAGGCGCGCAGGGCGCGGTAGAAGTCCCAGACGAGGTCCGTTCGCGTATAGAACGGGTCTGTCTTCGACGCTTCGTCGACCGGTTTGAAAATGTGCACGCCCCAGGCGGCCATGGTCGCGTCCGCCAGGACGGGGGTTGCGAAGTGCAGGTAACCGTCCCCGCCCTGAAAGCTGACTTCATGGCGCAGGTTCAGACCGCGCATCTCCGCGCCGGCCCGGGTCCAGGGTGTCAGCAAATGGTCGAACCGTTGTTCGAATGTGCCCGGCCAGGCGCCCCGCCCCATGGACTCGCCATGCGTGTTGAAGATCAGCAGGTCGACATCGGCATTCTTCGCGGCGAGCGCGCGCGAGATAAGATTGTGAATGCGCTCGATCGCCATGTCGGCTGCGACCTGCCCGATGAACCGTCCGGCGTCGGAGAAGCCGAGCTGGATCGACAGGTAGCCGCGCTCTTTCACATAGGCGAGGAATTCGGGCTCCTCCAGCAGCCGTTCGATGAAGCGGCCGCCGGTTTCCAGGGCTTCCGGCGTCTCGAACAGAGGCGAAATATCCAGCATCTCATCGACGCCGTACTGGCGGGCAAGATAGAGCGCGCCCATCACGGTGGCCGGGTTTTCACTTTCGGCGATCAGGAAACGGATGACCGAGCCGGCATCGATGTGCTTCAGGATCTGGGCGCACATCATGAACTGCCGCCGGGCCGTCGATTGCTCCATGAACAGGTCGCCGAAATTGACGTTCACGGGTTTTGACCTGCGGGCCTTCTGGGCGAGCTCCGCCAGCGCCACACGGCCAAGTTCGCGATCTTCCGTCTCAAGGCCGAGGTCCCGGTTGATCACTGTCCGTACCTGGGCGGCGTTGACGCGCAAATGGATGCGGGCGGTGCCGAGTTGCTGGGCCTCGACCTCTGCCCGGAAGGCGATCAGGTCCGCGGCGAGGGCATCGCTTGCGGCCGGGATGGCAGAATCGAGCTCGGCCGTGATTTCGGCGGCATCCAGAATGATACTCTGATCATGTCCGGTCAGCGCATTGGCAGCCGCGACCAGATTGTCGGCATCTGTCAGGTCCTTCGCGAACAGCTCTGCATGAGACCGGGTAAGCCTGGCCGCGGCGGCGAGGCGGCGGGCGAGGCCGCTGAGGCCTGGCACCTTGCCATGGGCGGCTAGCAGCGTGCCCAGCCTGTCAGCATACCGCTCCAGCTGCATGGCCTTTTCAGTCAGGCGGAAGGTCAGCGATTGCGACCAGTGAATATCGGCCCGGCCGTCGAGGTCATAACCGACCCAGCATGCCAACGTTGGCATCGCCGGGCGAAGCTCCCGCCAACGATCCGGGAACGATGTCCTCGCAATTTTGAGAATGGCTTCCGCCATCTTTCGCTGGGCATGCGCGGCATTTTCGAGGGCGGTCTGCACTTCCTCATGTTCGCCATAGAGGCTGATGGCCTGGTTCCAGTCGCGGCTGTCGGCCTTGATCAGTTTTGCGAGGCGGGCGCGGCTGGCTTTGGTCGGCTTGCCGACATGGTCGGCGAAGGCGGCCCGCAGCTCTGTCGACAGGGCGAAGGTCGGGTGGCCGGTAAAGACCAGCCCGCCGCGCTCCTGCGCGACGGCCTCTGCGAAGGCATAGAACCCCTGCTTCGCGATTTCCTCCAGCCGGGAGAGCAGCGGGGCCCAGGCGACGGCTTCGTCGGCCCCGGCATGCTGGGCGCGGAAACGGCTGGCCCGTTCGTCGATGAGTTCGAGATGGACTTCATTGGCCAGCGCCGTGAGGCCTGCCTGGCTGGCCTTTCCGTCTTCCATGTCCCGGAACAGGGTCTGGGTCAGCGCAAAGACCGAATTGGTCATCGGATCGATGTCGATCCGCTGGGCTTGTTCGCGCAGAAATTCCTGCGCGGCATCAAGGGTTAAAGGCGGCGTGGGGGACGTCTTGTTCATACCCGCGAGTCAAACCGGCCTTTGACCGGAAAGTCAAAGCGAACCTCTCCCGCCGGCAGCATAATACGGCGCTTGACCGGAGATAACAGGCGGCTGTGCCGGATATCCTAGCGGCGGCGGACGAACTTGATGGCGCCAAACAGGCCGGCGAGCACGGAGCCGATCCCGCCGAGGAATACGGCGAGCGGGTTGGCCTGGTCGGCGAAGGCAATCGCGCGGTTGATGCCGGTCACCTGCACGGTCACCGTATTGTGGAACGTGCGCAACGGCACGGCCGGGCCTTCGTCGATGGCATAAATGTCGAAGGTCAGTTCCTGATTGCCGGCCGTCAGCGGGGTGACGGACCAGCGCCAGGTGTTCTCGGTCAGTGGCGAGATGGTTTGCTGCTCGGGTGTCATCGCCTTGATGGCAAAACCCGACCCGGACAGGCGGGCCTCGACCGTTTTGGAGACCTGGGCTGTGCCCTCTGAAATATTGCCATGGCCCGGCAGGGCGTCGACGGCCGTGGAATCGCCGGTGGAATCGATGGCAAGAACGGCTTCGAAGGGGCGTTTGTATTCGGCGGTTGTCGGCGTCTCGTGGGCTACCGGCACTGTCTTGAGATTGTTCAGGAACGCATCGGATGGGGTGGGTGCCATGACATCCGGGGCCACTTCGACCCTCGCCATGGATTCAGCCGCGGCGGATCCACTGCCTGACAGGCCGTCTGGATTGGACATTGGTTGGTCCAGCGTCGGCGCGGGTACAGAGCGGGAAAGGGACGGGACGGAAGCCGTTTCAGCCAGGATCTCGTCTTCCGGGCCGGGCGGCAGAGGCTCAGCTTCCGGCAGCGCTTCGACCATAACCTCGTCTTCGACGAACGCCTCTTCTGCAGGTGCCGGTTCCGCCATGTCTGACTCAAGCGCCGCAGATTTCGTCATCGCGTTGCCAGGTCCGTACAGCTCCAGCATACGGGCGCCGCCATAGCCCGCCACGATCAGGCCAGCCAGAAGGACAAGAATCGAGAAGAATCTGAACATGGCGATCACGTGCTCCGTACGGCGAATCCCGGCCGGACCCTAGCAGAGGTTCAGGCGCCGGGAAAACTGTTCCGGGCTGCTTCGTAGAAGGCAATTGCGGCAGCATTGGACACGTTGAGGCTTTCCATGGCTGCGCTGATCGGGATGCGGGCAAGTTCGGCGCAGGCTTTGGCGACGCCCGGGCGGAGGCCCGGACCTTCGGCGCCCAGCACGATGGCCAGTTTCCCGGCCCCTTTGACGGCTTGCGCGATGTCGGCTTTGCCCTCACCGGCCAGGCCGACCGTATGATACCCCGCCTCTCCCAGCTGTTCGAGGGCGCGGGAAACGTTCACGACGCGGGCCTCGGCCACGGTTTCGATGGCGCCAACAGCACTTTTGGCAACGATTCCGGTGATTGGCGGGGCATTCCGGGTTTGCAGAACGAGCGCGCCGAAGCCGAATGCGGCAGCCGACCGGTAGATGGCCCCAAGATTGTGGGGGTCTGATACCTGATCCAGCACCACAATCCGGTCCACGCCCTCATGGATCAGGTCTTCCAGCGCGACCGGGTCCAGCGGTTCGGCGCGCAGGGCGAGGCCCTGGTGGACCGAACCGGGCGGCAGCCGCGTGTCGATGTCTTTGGCCGTCACGATCTGCGGTTCTGGCGATCCCGCAGGCAAGCGGGCCGCGGCATTTTCGGTCGCCAGCAGCTGGATCAGCTTGCGTTCCGGGTTTGCCAACGCCGCTTCGACCGCATGAATACCCCAGATCCAGACTCCTGATTCATCAGATGTGTGGCCCTTATTGGGATGCCGGGGACCCGGCCGGTGCCCCGACGGAGGGCCGCCGTCCTGCGGCCGGCCCGGGCGGCCGTGTGCATTTCGCCGTCTTCCATGGTTGCGCGGCATTTGGTGTTTCCTTATAAGGCCGCTTCCGGAGTGGATCGGCGGTGCTGCGGCGCCTATGTGAAGCCCCGGTCGGACGGCGTCAACGCCGTGCGGCCCGTGAGGTCCCGTGGAGGGATGGGTGAGTGGTTAAAACCGCCAGACTGTAAATCTGGTCCGCAAGGTACGCTGGTTCGAATCCAGCTCCCTCCACCACTTCAGGCGGCTGCATGCTTACGGCGCGGGTATAGCACAATGGTAGTGCAGCAGCCTTCCAAGCTGAGTATGTCGGTTCGATTCCGTCTACCCGCTCCAGCATTTCATCCCGACCGCGGAAAAGTCGCAACCAGACCGAGGGTCTGAAGCTGGACTGTGCCAAATCGATAAAATTTGGCGGTTTATAGGGGAAATGGGCTTAACGTCTCTGGTGTATGGCTCAGCCTATGCGCCTGAGAACAATTACGAATATCGCCTATGCAGCCACCGTGCTGCTGACCCTTGCCGGCGGCGTCACCATGCTTCTTGCGTCCAGCGCGCTCGAAGACGAGCGTGCGGCAGTCAGCCGTGCCGATGAACTGAAAGAGCGGACTGCGGCCGTCGGAAATGACGTTCTGCGCCTTTCGGACAGAGCGCGGGAATATGTCGTGACCGGGAAAGAGGAGTTTCTCGAAGACTATCTCCACCTCCGGCAGGCCTTGCAGCAGGATGAAGCCCCTATCGCTGCGATCGAGGACATCGGTGCCGGCGATGCGGAGATAAGGGCCCTGTCCGAGGCGGTCCGGATGGCCGATCAGTTGTCAGACGAGCAGGACGCTGCGATCGACGCTTACCAGGCGGGTGATGATGCGGCGGCACGGGAATACCTGTTCGGCGCGCACTATGAAAATGAACTGGACCTGATCGACGCCCGGATCAACACTTTCCACTCGCTGCTCGATCAGCGCACCAACAATGAAGTGCTCGCCGCCGAGCGCCTCGCGCGCTTCTGGCGTGCTGTATCGGAAACGGTGGTGCTGGCGACGGCGTTCATTTTCTTCATCGTCCTGTATTATGTGCTGAAGCGGCGGATTCTGAAACCGGTCGTCAAGCTCAGCGATGTCGTCAGTCGCCTGGCCGCTCAGGAATACGATACGGAGATGATGGAATACGACACGGTCGACGAGATCGGTGACATGGCACAGGCCATCCGTGTCTTCCGCGAGAACGGGCTCGAGCGCCAGCGCCTTGAAACCGAGCTCGAACATGACCTGCAGCTGCGTAATCTTATGTCTCGCATGACACAGCGCATGCAGGCCTGTGACACCTTGAAAGAGATCGCAGGTGTGGTGCGCCGCTTCGTGCCAGTCATTATCCCGAACTGCGCCGGACGGCTCTATGTGCTCAACCATGACGCCTCTGGAATGGTGGCGTCCTGTGAATGGCTGACCCCGCGCGAGGCTGCGTCTGAGTTCATGATGAATGATTGTTGGGGCCTTCGCCGCGGGACCATGCACTACCATCGCGAAGCGGACGCGGACGTGCCTTGCGCCCACCTGGAGGGTGCGGACGAGGACGAGAAGCAGTCCGTCTGTATTCCCCTCATGACCCAGCGCGAGGTTGTCGGCCTCCTCTATATGGAACTGCCCGAGGAGTCCGAAGCGAGCAGTCGCGCTGAAACCTATATTCAGATGCTGGCAGAGAACATTGCCTTGTCGCTTTCGAACATCCGGCTTCGTGAGACGCTTCACGAAATGGCGATGGCAGACCCGCTCACCGGCCTCTCTAATCGCCGGCGGATGGAGGAGAAGGTTGAAGACGCGCTGGGCGACCTAAAGCGTTCAGGCGGCAAAGTCAGCGTCATCATGATTGATGTGGATGAGTTCAAGAAGTTCAACGACACCTATGGCCACGCCGCCGGTGATGATGTGTTGCGCGAAGTGGCGCAGGTGCTCGGCGGGCTGACACGGGAAGACGGTCTCGCATTTCGTTATGGAGGTGAGGAGTTTGCAGTCCTGCTGCCGGGGGTCTCGGCTGACGTTGCCGCAAACCGCGCAGAGGCAATCCGCAGGGAGATTGAGCAGATCTCGATTGTGCGGGGCGATCTGGTTATCTCTGACATCTCCGCGTCCTTTGGTGTTGCAACGACGCCCGATCATGGCAGTGGGGAGGACCTCTTCGCCCTGGCCGATGCGGCGCTCTACAGTTCGAAAGCGTCCGGACGTAATCGTGTGACAGTCGCAGCGTCTCAGGAGATTGCGCATACACGCATCGCCTGACCTGGCAAACAGTTCTGATGGCATCAAACGAAAAAATGGGCGCCCTGGGCGCCCATTTTTTAACTGCGTTCCGTAAGCGTCGGGTCAGGTGACGCTTTTCCCCTTCACCGCGCGGACCACGAAGGTCAGCACAAGGAGGGCGAGAAAGACAAAAAACAGAATTTGCGCGATTCCGGCAGACGCGCCGGCGATACCGCCAAAGCCAAGAGCAGCAGCGACGATGGCGAGAATGAAAAATGCGATGGCCCAGCCAAGCATGTTGATCTCCTTTGTTCGTTTCCCTTCGGCTTTGGTGCCGATAGTCAGATAACGGATCTGCCATCAAAGTGTTCCACGGAAAAACCCGGGAACATTCCTCTTGGCCAAACGTTGCTGCTGCATGGTTCAACGGAAAGGAATTATTCATGAAAACCGCTAAGAATGCTCTCAAGATTGCAGGCTTCGGGCTGATCACGCTGATGGCTGCGGCCTGCAACACTGTTGCCGGTGCTGGTGAAGACATCGAAGCTGGCGGCAGTGTGATCCAGGACTCGGCCGATGAAGTCAAGGACGAGATGTCGAACTAGATTTTCGGCATCGGGGAGGAAAGAGCGCACCGGGCCGGTGCGCTCTTTCTTTATGCGGAGAAAGGAAATTCAACCGCTCAGGGTTGCTTGTGGGTGAGCAAAAGAACCGCCCCGTCCGTTGTGCGGGTGGCTGAAGGTGTGTTGCCGGCGCGCAGGCACGAAAGAAGTGATAAGATACCAGCCAACGCAAGGGCCATCATGGCACGGAATGCGCGGGGTCCGCGAATGCGGTCCAGTGAGCGCACTGTCGCCTTCCACGTCGATCGAATGGGAAGGTGGCAGACAGGGCTCAGTCGGGTCGAGGATGCGTCGTTCATGGACGAGGAACGCACTGTCTCAATTTCGGTTCCCGGTCGCCGTATGGAACATGCAGCCGCGTGGTGCGTTGGAATCCCGTTGACGGAGACTCCTGCATGAAATTCTCAGTGATCATCAATCCATTGTCCCGGTCCGTGCCGAAAGGCGCAGCGGATGAGCTGGAGGCGGCGATCCGCGCTTCCGGGCACGACATTGCGCAATTGCATTGTCGTTCCAACCAGCTTGAGGACGATGTCCAAGCTGCTGCGAGCAGCGGCGCGGATGGCGTTATTGCCTGGGGTGGCGATGGCACGCTTGCCTGTGCGCTGACTGCCTGCGGTGTCTCTGGCCCGCCGGTCCTGGCGCTTCCGGGTGGTACGATGAACATGCTGCCAAAGCGTCTTTATGGTGATGAGGCCTGGCACCAGATCCTGGCGCGGGTTCTGTCAAAGCCGGCCACTGAAACGCTTGCAGCGGGTAAGATCGAGAACCGAGGGTTCTATGTCGCCGCCCTGTTCGGCCGCCTGACGGGGCTTGCAGAAACGCGCGAAGCTGTCCGCAAGGGCGAATTGCGCGATGCTGCGCAGGCGCTTGTCGAAGGGGAGGTGCTGGATGTCGAGACCAGGTTGAAACTGTCCTGGGCGAGACAGCATGGCAGGTCAGACCTGTCAGAGCAGGACATTCAAGCGGTGGCCGCAGCTGTAACGCTGAAAAGCGGGCCATCCCCTGCCTTTGAAATCGCCGCGATTGATCCAAACAGCACGATGGAACTTTTCTCCACGGCGCTCGACGCCATGATCCATGGATGGAAAGACGCCGGTCCGGTCGAGCATGATGTGTCCGACACGGTTGCCGTGCAGGACCTGAGCGGTGCCGACATTCCGGCGACCCTGGATGGCGAGCAGGTAACCTTTTCCTCGCCCGTCCGTATCGACCTTGTAAAAGACGCTGCCCGCGTATTGTGTGCGGAGGCGAGCCATTGAGGCTTGTTCACCTTGCTGACATTCACTTTGGCGCCGCTGACCCGCGCGTGCTTGATGCCGCGGTCCGCTCGATCGAGCAGGTCGCGCCGCATGCACTTGTCATCGCGGGAGACCTGACACAGAGCGGGAAACACCGGGAGTTCGAAGCGGCCCGGCGGTGGCTCCAGGATTTGGGGCTGCCTTGCGCCTGCACACCCGGAAACCACGACACCCCGATGTTCCAGTTGCATCATCGTGTGCTGAACCCGTTTGGCCGGTATGAGAAATACCTGTCCGACTTTGCGTTCCCGCTGCGCATGGGGGACATCCGGATCGATGGACTGAACACGGCGCGCGGCTGGCAGGCGCGGCGGAACTGGGCAGAAGGATCCGTTGACCTTGAAGACCTGGACGCCGTACTGGAGCAGGAGAGCCCTGAGGGCATCCGCTTGCTCAGCTGCCACCATCCTTTCATCCCGCCGACAGACACGCCCCTGCAGACAGCCACCCGACGCGGGCACCGCGCCAGCCGCAAGCTGGGGCGGAGTGGTACAAAAGTCCTGCTCACCGGGCATGTTCATTCCCCGCAGGCGGAGATCATCCGTGTACCGGAAGGAAGTTATGTTGCTGTGACGTCGGGCACTTTGTCGATGCGTCTTCGGAACGTGCGGCCCTCTTTCAACGTGCTGGACTTCGATGGTGACGTGATGAGTGTGATGGCACTCAGCTATGACGGGAACGGGTTCACGCAGAAAACAAGAAGCGTCTGGAATCTCTCAAGGATGGAACAGTTGCGTCCGCCGGGCGTTATATCAACGTGACTCTCAAGGGGGCACATCATCAAAGGAGATTTGAGATGCGTATGAAAATTATTGCTGCTGCACTAGTCGCCACCGGTGTGCTCGCTGCTTGCGACGCCAATCAGGGCCCGATGGAAGAAGCAGGCGAGTCGATTGATGAAGCCGTCGATAATATGGACCAGCCGGATACGGTGGGTGAGTCCATTGATAACGCTGCAGATGAAACGGCGGACGCTGTTGAAGATGCTGCCGACGATATCGACGGCGCGATCGATGAAGCCGGTGAGGCGATGGAGGAAGCTGCCGATCCTCCGCAGTAAGATCCGGCAGACATTCATTCGAGACACGAAAGGAGATTATCATGGCCACTGAGGCCCTTAATATTACCAAACCCGATTTCAGAACACGGAACGGAATTTCCGAGGAAGACCGCAAGAAGATTGCCGAGGCACTCGGCATTGTCCTTGCCGACACCTACATGCTGTTCATCAAGACGCAGGGTGTCCACTGGAATGTCACAGGCCCGACTTTCATGGGCGTACACAAGCTGACGGAAGAGCAGTACGAGAACATGTACGAAGCCATTGACGACCTGGCGGAACGCATCCGGGCACTCGGCCACAAGGCGCCGGCCAGCTATACCAAATATGGCGAGCTGTCCTCCATCAATGACCGGGATGAGGAGCGCTCCGTGGGGCAAATGCTCACCATGTTGATCGCTGACCACGAAACGGCCGTTCTCAATATGCGCGCTGCGACCGAGTGGTGCGAAGAAAAGAGCGACTATGTGACAGCAGACATGCTGACTGAGCGTATGTCCTGGCACGAACAGGCCGTCTGGATGCTGAAATCCCTGGCCGCCGAGAAATAATCAGGAATCCGGATAACGGATCTAAACAGGCCCCGCGCTCCTCAGCCCGGGGCCTTGTTTATGTCCGGCATGTAGAGCGAAATGACGGTGCCTTCGCCGGGGGTGCTGTCGATCGTCAGTTCTGCGCGCAGCTGGCGGGAAAATGCGGTCATGAGCTTTGAGCCCAGCCCCTTCCGAACGTCACCTGATGAGGTGTCGAAGCCAATTCCGTTATCCGCGACCTTCAGCGTGGTGTTGCCATCCTCATCAAGCGTGAGCGTGATCGTTACTTCGCCGCCATTTTCGTCGCCAAACGCATACTTGGTGGTGTTGGTGACAGCCTCGACCAGAAAGAGCGCGACAGGAATGGCATCGTCGGCCGGACGTTCGATATCCTCATAGGATTGCGAGATCCGGATGTTTCGTGTGTCCATGCCCAGGGCTTCCGCCAGATGGTCGATCAGTCCTTTCAGGAAGGGCCGCATGCTGACAAGCTCAAGGCGCTCGTGCTGGTAAAGTGTCTGGTGGACAATCGCCAACGCATCAATCCGGTGCCGGGCGGCGGAAATCGCCAGGCGCGCTTCAGGGTCTTGCAATTGGCGTCCCTGAAGATTCAGGAAGCTGGTGACGATCTGGAGGTTGTTTTTCACACGGTGATGAATCTCTTTCACCGCCGCGTCGCGGACGTTGATGGCGGCTTTCAGGTCGCTGTCGCGCTGGTCGATGTCTGTGGCCATGTCTTCCATCGCCTCGGCCAGTTCGGCGATCTCCACGGGGGCGGATGCCATGGCGTCGCCCGCCCGGAAGGCATATCGGCCAGCGCCGTAGACGCGCGCAATACGGATCAGGCGGGAGAGCCAGCGCAGCACCAGACTGTCGATGGCAAGCCAGACAGCCAGAAGCGCAATGGAAAAAGCGAGCAGAGGCAGGCCGAATGACGAGACCGGCTGCAGGGTGAATTCACTCCAGAAGCCGGGTGACTCCCGTGATATGACGGCGAAAACATTTGCGGGCCCAACTGGCCGGATCACCACATCCATCGGCGAGGCGTTCTGACGCCGGAGAACGAACATCTTCGAGGTGCGGGTTTCCGCCGCTTCGGTGACCCAATTCGGATCGATCTGTGAGAAATGCTCCGAGCCGAATACACGGCCGTCGCCATCGGCAATGGCGACTTCGACACCGTCGGCAATGACGCTCGCCCGGGCAAAGCTGGCCAGCGACCGGGACCGGAGGCCGAGCGCGACCGATCCGTCAAAAGTGCCGTCGGGTGTGTCGACCCGCGTAAAAATGGCAAAGATCCAGTCTTCGGTGGCTTGTCCGAAAAAGGCGTCGGTGCGGAATGTCGCCACTTCATGCTTCAGCCGTTGGTTCCAGTCCGGGTTGGACATTTTGAACCCCGGTTCGCGATTGTTGGCGCATAGGGCCACACCGTCCGCGTCGAAGCGGATGAGGCTGGAAAGGGCCGGGACGCTGGGCAGGAGTTTGTTGTAGATTTCGCCACAGTTGCTGGTGCCGATATCATCCTTGAACAGATTGAGCAGCAATTCGGCTTCATCGATTGTCTGATCGACCCCATCCACGGATGCACCAGCGATCAGCAATAACTCATTGCTCCGCGTCCTCAGGGCTTCACGCGCATCCATGTATGCACTGACAGCGCCGAGCAGGAGGACGGGGGTCAATGCAATAGCCAGCGTCGCCACCAGGCGACGCCGCAGGCTGGATGAGGCCGCCCGGTCAGGCACGCAGGATCAGTTGCCGTTGGCGGCAGAAATGGCCGCTGCCTGTTTCATGATGTCGTCGAATGCCTCCTCGGAACGGATGCTGTCATCACCACTGTAGCTGGCTGTATTGTTGTCCAGCAGTTCTGCAACGGCTTTGCGGGCGCGCGACACACGGCTCTTGATCGTCCCGACGGCACACCCGCAAACCTCTGCAGCTTCTTCATAGGCCAGACCGCCAGCGCCGACGAGGACGAGGGCTTCACGTTGGTCATCGGGCAGCATTTTGAGTGCATTGCGAAGGGCGAGCAGGTCGAGTTCGTCGCCGGAGTTTGCCGGTGAGACCAGTGTCGCTTCGGCGACTTCCGGGTCCAGTGACGAACGCCGCCACGAGCGGCGTTTTTCAGAGTAGAAAATGTTCCGGAGAATGGTGAAGGCCCAGGCTTTCATATTGGTGCCGGCCTGGAAACTCTGGCGGGCATGCCAGGCTTTCAGCATTGCGTCCTGTGCGAGATCGTCAGCGAGGGTCGAGTCGCCGCAAAGACTGCGCGCGAAGGCACGAAGGTGCGGGATCAATGCCGCGAGCTCTTGTTTGAATGTGGTGTCATCAAGTCGTTCGGTTGGTTCGCTCATGCATCCACCTACGAAGACTTGTTCTGGGAGTCGGAGGAACGATTGCGGTCGGCTTCTTCAAGCAGCCGCATGAAATCGTCCGGTACATTCTCCTGGGTTACGTCGTCATAAAGACGGCGAAGCTGTTCTCCCAGGCGGTCACCGCGACGCTTTCGTTCCGGATCGACCACCTTGCGGCCGTCGGTTTTTTTGTCGTCCATTTCAAAAGTGCCCTAAACAGTTCGATTTGGTGCGCGATTGAGGCGCTGATCTGTCATTATAAATCCTGAATTCACCAAAGGTTCCGCGAAAACCGCAAAAAAACCGATTTTTTATGCAACCAATTCGCGGCACGTGGGTTGTTAACGCAGTGTTGATGGAGTTTTTCCCATGAATCTTGTACAAAATCTGGCGCCGCACCTGCCTTATTTGCGACGCTACGCCCGGGCACTAACGGGCAATCAGGACAGTGGTGACGCCTATATTCGTGCTTCCCTTGAGGCGCTTGCCGCCTCTCCCGACAAAATGGATACTGAAGGTGACCCCCGGGTTGCGTTATATCGCTTCTTCCATGTCGTCTGGGGCTCGACCGGGGCGCAACTGGACGGCGGAACGGAAGACGGCGACGCCGCCACGGAACGCCTTCAGAGACTTGCGCCTATCCAGCGGCAGGCGTTCTTGCTGACCGCGCTGGAGGGGTTTTCGCGTAGCGAAGCCGCTCACATTCTTGGTGTCAGCGAAGGCGACCAGGCTGAACTTGAACGTGCCGCTATCGCTGAAATCGAGGCGGAATTGTCCACCAGGGTGCTGGTTATCGAGGATGAACCAATCATCGCGGCCGACCTGGAAAGCCTGGTTGAGGAGCTGGGGCACAAGGTCACCGGCAATGCGACGACGTACACCGAAGCCATGGAGATGGTAAAATCGGATCCGCCGGGCCTCGTCCTTTGTGACATCCAGCTGGCGGATGGATCCTCCGGGATCGATGCGGCGAACGACATCCTCAAGGAAATGGATGTGCCGATCATCTTCATCACGGCCTTCCCGGAGCGCCTGTTGACGGGCGAGCGGCCTGAGCCGACCTTCCTGATCCCCAAACCGTTCCAGGAGAACACCGTGAAGGCCGCGATCGGACAGGCGCTGTTCTTTCATCCGGCGCGCGAGACAGCCTGACGGAAACGCCTTCCGGAATACAAAAACGCCCTCCCGGCGGGAGGGCGTTTTTCGTTTGCGCGAAACATGGATCAGAAGGCCTGAGCCAGCATGACGGCTCCGATACCCATGATTGCCACAAGCGTCCCGGCGGCGAGTACCCAGACAAGGCCCACACGCTCGCCCTGACGGGCTTCGTTCGGTGTCAGGTCAGTTTCTTGTTGCGTTTGCATAATTATCTCCTTTCACGACATCAACGTGCAGCAAGGATTCCCGTTCCATATGGATGCCTCACGATTCCGTGTCCGGAAGAATGAATGTTTCGCCATGCCATGGAACCATGCCGCAGTCTGGCCGTTGGTTCTTGCACGAAACGGAAAAGGATAATCCCATGAGCACAGTCGCTAAAGAAAGCCATGCAGCCGCCAATGACGAAGACCTGAAAGACGATCTGAAATTGCTGAAGGACGACATGGCGACATTGCGCAAGGATCTGCAGTCCGCTTTTGGAAGCCTCAAAGGGCTCGCCGCCTCAAAAGCCGGTGATGGCGTCTCCAAGGGCAAGGAGCTGGCGAATGACGCTGGCGATCACTTGCAGTCAGCCCGCGCCGACCTGCAATCGCAAATTCGTGAAAAACCAATGCTGGCAGTTGGTGCTGCCTTCGGTGCCGGTCTCCTGATCGCCATGCTGGGACGGAAGTAATCGTGGACGAAACGAAGCTCCGCATATTTGCCGCAGCCGTCGGAGCCGTACTGGCTCTTGGCGGCGTGCTGGCATTGTTTGTGGCCATAACGATTTCCCTGGCTCAGGTGATGGGGCTGGCAGCGGCCGCCTTTACGGTGGCCGGGGTAGGGCTGTTGCTTGCAGCAGTCTGCCTGTTTTTCTGCCTTCAACCCTTCCGCTCCATGGAACAGGAAGTGGACGAGGTCGAAGAGGCGACGGCGGACGCGCTGGCGGATCTGCCCCTGGACACGCTGCGCAGCTTTGTCGAGCGGAAGCCGTTGACCACGACGGCTATCGCCATGGCACTCGGCTATTCGGTCGTCCGGCATCCGCACACCGCGCAGCGCCACGCAGAACGCTTCATCATGTCGATGCTGTAACAATCGCAACACGATGCGACAGCAGTGAAGGGCAGGCGAGACATTCGTCCCGGCGCACCCTACATAAGTAATATGCGTGTCCCGCTCATGATCCTTTCAGCGCTCGGCGCCGGTCTTGTGGCCGGCCGCAAACTACTGGGCAAGGAAATCAGCGGCCGGAAGAGCAAGGCGGTCGAGTCCGCAGTCCAGGAAGCGCGCCACCGCATTCGCGCGGATACGATGCTCTTCGTCTCCCGCAGCTTCCGGCGCTTTGCCATTGCCACAGGGATCAAACTGGCGATCCTCTTATGGCTATGGGGCCTGCACCATTTCGCAGGCATGCCGCGGCCCATTTTCGCGACCATCACGGTGATGACACTTGCCGCATTCATGATCCGCGATCTGTGGATCAATTACCCCGCAATCAAGCTCACCCTGACAGAGCTGCACCGGCATGGCTGGCATCCCAAGCGTGCGGTGACAGAGACCATTGCGGCCCGCGTCTTCGAAGAAGTGCTGGTCGAGGCGGGAAACCAGAAGCAGACGCGGACGGGCGCGGTCATGCTGATGCTGGCGGGCGAAGACCGCAGCCAGATGCACCATGATGTGGCGACCGCTGTCGCCGACGTTGCGCGTGTCACGACATGGGATGATATCCGGCCGTATATGATTTCGGCTGTGGTGCGGATCGGGACGCTGGCCCTGATCTACAGTGCCAGCGTCTGGATCCTGGTGCACTACTGATCAGTCGAGATCGAGTGCCTCGGAGACGGCGGTCCAGTCCACCATCTTGAAATTCTGATTGAATTCGGACACCGGGTTGGCGTCATCCTGCACGACCAGAAGACCGCCAGGCAGGCCCGGCAGCGGGGTGGACGAGATGTCGAGGCCGTCCGTATGGGTTACACCGCCGATCCCGGTAGCTTCATTGTCTGCGATCATGAACACGCCGCGCGGGGCAAAGGGCGGGGCGCGGTCGTAAACGACATAGCGGTCAGCCTCTTGTGCTGACACCACCAGGTAGCCTGACTGGTCATCGTCGCCCAGCCAGAGGCTCATGCCTTCGACATCCTCGACCAGGCCGTTGGCCGCTGCAATCGTGTCCACAACGAGCGGTTCAGCCGTCTCGTCCTTCAGATCCACCGCCCACACGCCGAAGGCTTCCTCGCCAACGAACAGGCGCTCATTGGCATCGTCGAACACGCAGCCTTCCAGTTTGGACGGCAGCTTCACGACGCGATCCAGTGACGGGGCCAGCGTGTCGACCGTCTCCCACGTCGCCGACCACAGCTGGACCGTGCCATCCTTGTAGGTGACGGCCGCCATATAGGTCCCGCCCGACATGCCGGCGCAGATTCCGTACGGCTCTTCCTTGCCGGTCGGCGAGTCCCCGATGTGCGAGACCGTCAGCGTTGATGGATTGATATCGAACCATGAAATGACGTTGTGCGAATCGTTCGAGGCGACGGCGATGTTGCCGCGCAGGTCGACATTGTTGACCTGGCCGACAGGCAATTCCTGGAGTTCCCCGCCATCGAGAGCGTAGACGTAGACGCCTTCATCCTTGTTGGTCCCGAGGATGAGCGAGCTGGCGGGATCAGAAGTGTTGACCCAGATCGCCGGGTCGTCGGCGAGGTCGCCTTCGCCATTCATCGGCGCTGTTTCGTTCATGGCCACGATCGTGGCGACATCGCCGGCGAAGGTCGCCGGGGCAGTGGCGCAGGCTGCGAGCGGCACGAAGGCGGCGAGCCAATAGGTGGATTTCATTGCAAAATATCCTGATCTTGTGTGACCGGGCCGGAATCCGCTTGGCGAATCCCGGCCCCCTTGAGTCAAACTACTAGCGTAGGCCGATTAGTATGTCAGCCGCACACCAAAAACGGCGGACCAGCCGAACTCGTCATATTGAGAGAGGCGGCTTTCATTGCCGTGATAGTAGAACTCCGGCTCGTCTGTGAGGTTCTTGCCTTCCAGGTAGACTTGGAGGTGATCGTTCAGCTCGTACTTGGCAGAGGCTTCGACGCGCATGTGATCGCCCGTGTAGCGGTCGAGGTTCTCGCCGAACAGTTCGTCTACATAATCACCGCGATAATTGGCGGAGACGCGCAGGTCCCAGGGACCCTTGTCGTAGCCGAGCGAGACGTTCCAGACCGTATCATTCTGCTTCAGCAGCGGCACTTCACGGCCATCCGGCAGCGTCGCTTCAGAGTCGGCCAATGTCAGGTTCGCCGAAACGAGGAAGCCTTCAAACGCGCCACCGAGGAAATCAAGACCCTGGACGTAGTTGAACTCGACCCCTTTCACCGTGGCTTTGCCTGCGTTGATATAGGTCGATACTTCTTCAAGACCGGCGAGGGTGTTGGCGTCCAGGAAGCTCAGGTCGATCGAACCGGGGACATCCGCGATGTCATAAGTCACCGGGAAGATCGCGTTCCGGATTTCCTTGTAGAATACACCGGCCGAAATCACGGAGAGCTTGGTCGGATAGTATTCGATGGACGCATCGATGTTGGCGGCCTCGTACGGATCAAGGTCCGGATTGCCCATTTCCGCTTCGTCGCGGTCATTGTTCAGGGCGAAGGTCGGACGCATTTCACCGAAGGCCGGGCGCACGATCGACGAGTAGTAGGCCGCGCGGCCGATCAGATTGTCAGCAAACGCATATTTGAGGTTCAGGCTTGGCAGGAAGTGCGCGTAATCGTCGTCATATTTGCGCTGGCCGACATTGGCCGGATCATCTTCCTCAAAGAAGATGTTGCCGGTTGACGAGACGTCCGTTGCCTCGATCCGCGCGCCGACGACCGCAGTCAGGTTCTGCATCTGGAAAGTTCCCATGCCATAACCGGCCAGGATCTTCTCTTTGATAGTGTAGTCCGCCGACAGGCTGTCGAAGTTTGAGCCGTCTTCATCCAGTTCGTCAGCGGTGAAGTCGTTGCGCAGGGACTTTGTCAGCTCGCCGCTCGGCCACTGGAACATCGGGTTGCCCATGCGCCAGCCGGAAATCCGGGCATTGTCGGTGATGTAATCGGTGAGCAGGACGTCGTCGCGCTCATAGATCATCAGGTTTTCATCGCGGACCTTTTCCCGGTCGCGCAGTTTCATGCCGAATTTCCAGGTCACCGGCGTGTCGCCCAGAACCGTGTCGTTCGTCACGTCGAACTTGTAGGACCATTCCGTGTCTTCGTTGATCGTGAATTCGCGCTCGTAGGAATCCATTTCATAGTTTGCCGGGTCGAGCAGGAAGTCAAAGCCCGGGCCGGAGAAGACCGGCTTTTTCGGGTTGGAATTGTCCCACAGAAGGATGCCGCTGCCTTCCATGTCGTCCGACCGGAAGGTGACGTCATGATTGTTGGAATCGTTTTCTTCGGCATAGGCATAGGAAATCTCGTAGTCGAAAGCCCAGTTGCCGGCGAAGGTCTGGCCACCCACCGCGTAAGTCTGGATGTTGCGGACTTCTTCGCGCACACGCGCCTCGGCGTCGGATTCGGCGTAATCGAAGGCGTAGCCAGTGCCGGTGAGGGATGGGTCTTCCTCGTCGAGGCTGCGGATCTCCCACTTGTTGCGGGTTTCATCGTCCTTGTACTGGTTATACAGAGTCCGCAGGTACAGCTCGGTGTTTTCCGTCATCCGGTAGTCGATGTTGACGACCATGCCGATGCGTTCACGGGTCAGGTCGTAGAAGCGCTGCTCATAGTCGTCATCCGGCACGAAAGCGCCGAGATCGTCGTTAAAGCCCCAGCCGCCGGTCTCATTGTTGTGCGCCTGGATGCGGAGGTCCTGATAGTTCAGCGAGGCGGCAACACCCAGCTTGTCCCCGAACACGTTGGAATAGGTCAGCGTGCCTTTCGGCGAGATCTCTTCGGTGATCTCGTTAAAGGACCCTTCCAGTTTTGCGCGGAAGAACCGGCCGTCGCGGTCAAACGCCGAGATGGTTTTCAGGTTGATGACGCCGCCGATCGTGTCGGCATCGACGTCCGGCGTGAGAGACTTCTGGACTTCGATGCCATCCAGCAGGTCAGACGGCACGCCATCCAGCAGGACGCCGCGGCGGTCTTCCGGGGACGGGGTGCGCACGCCGTTGATGGTGGCGGAGATCAGGTCGGTATTGATGCCGCGGATCGAAACATAGCGGCCTTCGCCCTGGTCATTCTCGATCGACAGACCCGGCACGCGCGAAAGCGAGTCCGCCACAGTGGTGTCAGGGAAGTTTCCGAGACCGTCGGAGTCGATCACGTTGATCAGCGCGTCGGATGCGCGCTGCTGGTTGATGGCGCCGGCCTGCGCGGCCGAAGAACCGACGACGAGTACGTTGTCGAGGTAGCGAACATCGCCGCCGAGTGTCAGGTCCACAGTTGCGGTGCCCGACAGGGACACATCGGCGGTGACGGTGTCAGCCCCAACATAGGAAACCGACAGGGTGTAGTCGCCTGCGGGGATATTGTTGAAACGGTAGGCCCCGAAACGGTCGGACGAAACGGTCCGGCCCAACTCCTCGATGGTGACGAGGGCGCCCTGGAGCGGTGCTTCCCCGGACGCATCGGTGACCTTGCCGGTGATGATGTCGGCGGACGCCGCCTGGATAAGTCCGGCCGAGGCAACCCCGAGCGCGAGCAGTGAACGATATGATTTTGTCATGACAGACCCCTCTGTGAACGAAGGCGCCTTCCCACAGTTTCCTGACGGCCTGATTTCGAATTTGTCACCGTTCCATGACACGCGCTGATTGATGCCGCGCCGCAGAGAGAAAACCGAAGATTGCCACGCGACTGCGCTATTCCGGCAACAGCCGGACCCTCCCGTTTCCAGAATTTTGTAAGGCACCGAAACGGGATCTGTTTGGCCGGCCGGGTGAGTCCCATGAGGGGTGCGGCATGTCCGCAACCGGGCATCCGGCCCCTTGGAATCTCACGATTTACGCTTATGTAAAGTGTAAAGTAAGATCGGAGAGATCGAAATGATCAGGGACAGTGAGAATATGGAGCCGCTGGTGGCCGAAGCCACAGGCCTGCTCAAATCCCTCAGCCACCCGGACCGGCTGATGATCTGCTGCCAGCTGCGCGGCGGTGAAACGTCAGTTGGAGAGATGGAAGCCGACCTCGGCATTCCACAACCGCGCCTGTCGCGGGAACTCGCCAAGCTGCGCGAGGAGGGCGTACTGACGGCGCGCCGGGATGCGCGGCAGGTTTTCTATACACTTTCAGACAAGCGCGCGCATTCCATGGTGGATGCGATCTGCTCGGTCATGCTCGGCCAGCAGGCCGATCCCGGTGTGCGTATTTCAAAAACAGCCAAAACCAGAAATTAAGGAGCCCGCGATGACCAATCCAGTTGTGACAGCTTTCTTCGACGAGCCCACGTTCACGGTGAGCTATGTCGTGGCCGACCCGGACACCAACACCTGTGCCGTGGTCGATTCGGTGCTGGATTTCGATCCGGCATCCGGACGGACCAACACCGAGTCTGCTGACGAGATCATTGAGTTCATTCAGAAAAACGATCTGGAGATCGCGTGGATCCTGGAGACCCACGTGCATGCCGATCACCTGTCGGCCGCGCCGTATATCCAGGAAAAGCTGGGCGGCAAGATCGCCATCGGTGCCGAGATCCGCACGGTGCAGGACACGTTCGGCAAGATCTTCAATGAAGGCACCCGGTTCCAGCGTGATGGCAGCCAGTTCGACAAGCTGATGGTGGACGGCGATACATTCCGCATCGGGAACATCGAGGCCCATGCCATGCACACGCCCGGCCACACGCCGGCCTGCATGACCTACGTGGTCGGCGACGCGGCTTTCGTGGGCGATACCATGTTCATGCCGGACTATGGCACCGCCCGGGCGGACTTTCCTGGCGGAGACGCCCGCACGCTCTACCGTTCGATCAAGAAAGTGCTGAGCCTGCCGCCCGAAACGCGCCTGTTCATGTGCCATGACTACAAGGCGCCGGGTCGGGATGAGTACAAGTGGGAAACCACGGTCGCCGAGGAGCGGGCGAACAATGTTCACGTCCATGACGGGATCACCGAGGACGAATTTGTCGCCATGCGTGAGGCACGGGATGCGACGCTCGACATGCCGCGGCTGATTTTGCCTTCGATCCAGATCAACATGCGCGCAGGCCAGATGCCGGAACCGGACGATAATGGCACCAGCTATCTGAAAATTCCGCTGAACGCTCTATAGTGCCGGAAAAAGCCGGGGGCTGAACGCGTGAAACTGTCGGAACATCTGCCCATTCTTGAATGGGGCCGCGCCTATAATGGCGGCACGTTCGCCAATGACATGATGGCGGCGGTGATCGTGACGGTGATGCTGATCCCGCAATCGCTGGCCTATGCGATGCTGGCGGGCCTGCCGCCGCAGGTGGGACTGTATGCTTCCATCCTGCCGCTCATGGTCTACGCGATTTTCGGCACCAGCCGGACGATGGCCGTCGGCCCGGTGGCGATCCTGTCGCTGATGACGGCCGTGGCCGCCGGCAAGGTGGCCGAGCAGGGCACGCCGGAATACCTCACCGCCGCGATCATCCTGGCCGTCCTGTCCGGCCTGATCCTCGTCGTCATGGGCATCTTCCGGCTAGGCTTCCTCGCCAATTTCCTGAGCCACCCGGTCGTCTCCGGCTTTGTCACCGCGACGGGCATCCTGATTGCGGTCAGCCAGCTGAAATACCTGCTGGGCCTACAGGCCAACGGGCACAACATCATCGAGACACTGACCAGCATCATCAGCCATCTGGGCGACGTGAACTGGTATACGGTCGCCATTGGCGGGCCTGCGGTGGCCTTCCTGTTCTGGGCGCGCAAAGGCCTGAAGCCGCTGCTGCTGGCGCTGGGCCTCAAGGAGAATATCGCTGCCATGCTGGCCCGGTCCGGTCCGGTGCTGGCCGTGGTGGTGGGCGGCGTGGCCGTCGCCGCTTTCGGGCTGGAAGCGAAAGGCGTGCGCATCGTCGGCGACATTCCGAAAGGCCTGCCGGGCCTGACCGTGCCCAGTTTCGACCCCGGCCTGTGGCAGTCGCTGCTCGGTTCTTCGGCCCTGATCGCGATGATCAGCTTCATTGAATCGGTCTCCATGGCGCAGACGCTGGCCGCCCGGCGCCGCCAGCGGATCGACCCGGACCAGGAACTGGTCGCCCTCGGTGCCTCCAGCCTCGCTGCGGGCTTCTCCGGCGGCTATCCGGTGACGGGCGGCTTTGCCCGCTCTGCCGTGAATTTCGATGCAGGCGCCGAAACGCCGGCGGCCGGCGCCTACACCGCCGTCGGCATTGCGCTGGCGGCCCTGTTTCTGACACCGCTGCTCTACAATCTGCCGCAAGCCGTGCTGGCCGCGACGGTCATCGTGGCCGTGCTGGGCCTGGTGGACCTGAAAAAGCTGGCCCACACGCTGAGCTATTCGAAGCGGGACTTTGCCGCCATGCTGGGCACGATCCTCGTGACGCTGCTGGCGGGCGTGGAGCTGGGCGTGACGACCGGCATCATCGTGTCCATCGGCCTGCACCTTTATGTCACCTCCAAGCCGCACTTCGCGATTGTGGGGCAGGTGCCTGGCACTCACCATTTCCGGAATGTGAACCGTCATGCCGTGGTCACGCCGAAGCATATCGTCACGATACGGATCGACGAGAGCCTCTACTTTGCCAATGCGCGTTTTCTGGAGGATACGGTTTACTGTGTCCTCGGGAACCGGCCGGATGTTGAGCACATTGTCCTGATGTGCCCGGCGGTGAACCATATCGATGTCAGTGGCCTTGAAAGCCTGGAGGCGATCAACCGGCGCCTGAAGGATGCAGGCGTTACCCTTCACCTCAGCGAGGTGAAGGGGCCGGTGATGGACCGGCTGAAACGCACGCATTTCCTGGATGAATTGACCGGCAATGTGTATCTGAACCAGTTCGATGCCATCGTGGATCTCGACTATGATTGCGCGAAATCCGCGATCGAAAAGACGGGCGAAGTGACAGACCCGGCCTCCGACCCATGCCCTTCGCAATGCATTGCGGGCGTGCGGGAGATGAGCTGAACGCTCGCTGCCAATCCAACAGGTAAGGGCTTGCGCCAGTGTCCGCGCATGGCTGGACAATCACGAAGACAAGACATCACCGAAGCCGCCGTGGGCGTGCGGCAGTTGTGAGGCGTCTAGTTCCCGGTGCGGAAGCTCTTGCGGCCGAAGTAAGAGCCGGAGGAGGCGGGCTTTTTCGGCGCTTCGGGCTCGGCCGGGGTGTCGGTATCGGCGTCGGTGTCTGCGGGCGTTTCCGCGGCAGGCTCTTCCACCGGGCCCTCGGCAACAGGGGCTTCTGCCGGGGCCGGCGCGGCAGCGTCCGGCGTCTTGCCGTCCATCAGGTCGCGGATCCAGGCGCAGGCGGCCCCAGCGGTGGAGACCTCGATGTCCGGCACGCTCTTGTCGAGGCGGCGGGCGAGCAATCTGGCCTGGTGCGCGGTCAGCGATTTCAGCTGGGCCTCGAAAATGTCCTTGCCGACGGCGTCCCGCAGGGCCCGCATGACCTCCACGGTCTGCCCGGCAGAGATCATCAGCTTCTTTGTCAGCAGGCCGGCCGCGGCGGCGTATTCCTTCTCGCCCAGCGCGCTGAAGGCCTGGTTCAGGAGGGCTGTCAGTGCCTCGGCGCCGGCCTTGTGTGCGTCGCCGCTCATGCCAGCGCCGCCTTCACTTCAGCCAGCAGATCCTTGATGACCGGCAGCGCGCCACCGGACCATTTCGCCTCGATCGTCGGATCGGGGCCAAGTTCGATCGGGTTGGTAGCAAAGCCTGACTTCATCGGGATGACGGTCTTGAACATGGTGAACTCGGCTTCCTGGGCCGCTGCCGCTTCGCGCATGGCATTCAGCACGACCTGCTGGTGTGGAGAATTGTCATACCGGGTCGCCAACACCATGGGGAGTCTCTTCACGTCACGGTCGCGCAGGCCCTCCATTACGTCGCCAGTGAAGAGGTCGAGCCCGAGCGTGGACATGAAGTCCGGAATGGTCGGCACGATAACGAGGTGGCTGGCGGCCAGCACGGATTCGGTCATGGTAGAGATGCCGGGCGGGCAGTCGCACAGGATGACGTCATACTTCGCCTTGAGCAGGTTGAAGTCGTCGCGCAGGCGCCGGCCGACCTGGTTCTCCAAGGCTTCCATCGAATAGCCCTGCTCGGTGAGGTGATAGATCAGCTCTTTCTCGGTCTTGCGCAGGCGCGGGCTGGAGGGGATCAGGTCCAGCGGCAGCGGCTTGCCATTCGCGGTGACGTCGGAAGCATCGGTGACGATGTATTCTTCCAGCCGTTTCTGCTCGTTCGCCTCAAAATTCTCGAGCAGCCAGTCGGAGATCGTGGCGTAGTCGCTGATGGCCTGGAACAGGTGTTCGTCCCCTTCATTGCCGAAGACCAGCAGGGAAGCATTGGCCTGTGTATCCAGGTCGACGACCAGCACGCGGCGCCCTTCGGCTGCAAAGGCTTCTGCCAGGCTGACGGTGGTTGTGGTCTTGCCCACGCCCCCCTTGGAATTGGCAATGGAAATCACGCGTGCCGACATTCTAGCAGCTCCTCAACCCCTTGAAACGGAAGCTACCGACAAAGCAGATTTGCCCCCCCGTGGCTACGCCTGAACGTCGCAGGCCTGTGGGAAATAGCAGCGCCTGTCCCGCAGGGATAAGCATTCTCCTTATTGTATTTATTGAGTATTTTAAATCCCAATCCTCCGGGTAGGGCCGCGCCTTAACTTCACGCCATCAAACGACGGAGGCGAATGCGGCGGCATGCGTGGAACTGGATCCCGGGAAAAAACAGGCATGAGTCGAAATCGGCTCCACCCATGGTGGCGCGCTGACCCTGGATGGCTATCTGCGCAACGCCGTGGCGTATCGCTGTGTCCCCATGGCGGCCGAGGCCTCTGTTTCGCTGGCCACGGCGCATGAGGAAGCCGCCCGCCTGATCCGCAAACCGGCGTCGGATATGGCCGGCCCGGCCTTCCTGGAAGACGGACTCGACTGGCGGTCCATGTCGCTGTCGCCCGCAGACATGGATTTCCTGGAGGCGCGCAACAGCGCCGCGCGGGAGATCGCGTTGGCGCTGGGTGTGCCCCCACAACTGCTGGGTATTCCGGGAGACAATACGTATGCGAACTACAAGGAAGCCAATCTCGCCTTCTGACGGATGACCGTGCTGCCACTGGCCGAGAAGATGACGGCGTCCTTGTCGGTCTGGCTGGATGAGCCGCTGGGCGGGGATGTTGATGTGCGCTGCGACCTCGACCGCGTGCCGGCGCTTTCCGCCGCGCGCGAGGCGCTCTTGGCGCGGCTGGAAGCAGCCTCCTTCGCGACGCCGGATGAGAAACGCAAACTGGCGGGGCTCGGCTGATGGAGACCGAACTGGAAGACCGCAAGATGGTCTCCGAACGCCTGGTGCGTGTCGAAGCGTAGCTGGAGTCCGTGAGTGGCCAGCTGGACCGGATCGAGCGCTGAATGGAGGCGCGAACACAGGATGGTTCGCGGTTCAGTTCGATACAGGCGCGGGTTTTCGCGGCGAGGGGGTCATCGAATCGCCGTCAGCGGTGATCCCGTCAGGAGCCGTTGCAGCGCGCGTAACTGAAATCGGCGCAGATGGCCGCATGGGCAGGTGGGTTTCAATCCCCCTCGGGACACCTTAACTGTATGGCAGAAAATGATTTACCAAAAGGATCCGACTCACTTGGCCATCGACCCCTATATCGTGCTCGGCGTTCCGCGCTCGGCGACGGAGGCCGAGATCAAGAAGGCGTACCGGGCCAAGGCGAAAGCCCTCCACCCGGACCAGCACAAGGATGATCCGAAGAAGGCAGAAGAGTTCAAGCGCGTCTCGGCGGCCTACGAAATCCTTGGCGACAAGGAAAAGAAAGCCAAATTCGACCGCGGCGAGATCGACGGCGATGGAAACCCGACAGGATTTGCCGGCGGGGCGCATCCCGGCGCTCATCCTGGTGGAGGCGGGTTCCGCTGGCAAAGCACGTCCGGCCAAAGCCCGTTCGAAGGCGCGCAGGGCGACCCCTTTGAAGACATTCTCTCCGGCATGTTCGGCGGCGGCCGGTCCCGCCGGGGTGGCCCAGGGCCACAAAAGGGCCGGGATGTCCGATATCGCGTGCAGGTCGACTTTGAGGATGCCGTTCTGGGCGCCCGCCGCCGTATGACCATGGCTGATGGCCGGGTGCTGGACGTCAACATTCCCGCTGGCATCGATACCGGTCAGACGCTGCGCCTGAAAAGCCAAGGCCAGCAATCGCCCTATGGCGGCCCGCCTGGGGACGCGCTGCTCGAAATCGAGGTTCGCTCGTCGAAAGTCTGGGAACGCGACGGCAAAGACCTGCGCATGAAGCTGCCCGTCGGCCTGAAAGAGGCGGTGCTGGGTGGCAGTGTGGAAGTGAAGACACCTTCCGGCCACGTCACGCTGAAAGTGCCCGCTGGTTCCAACACCGGCGCACAGCTGCGGCTGAAGGGAAAAGGCGTGAAAACATCACCGCCGGGAGACCTGTATGTCCGGTTGGAGATCGTTCTCGATAATCCAAAGGACGAGGGTCTACGTAAATGGGCTGAGAAGTCGTGAAGTCCAATTGGGTAGACTGACGCCTGCACGAATATCATGATGGAGCCGGCCTGAACCGACTGAGCGACCTCCGCTGGAGAGGTGAAAATGCTGGATCTGTTGCGTGAGATACTGAGAGCGGAGTCTGTGCTGGACCTCAGCGCGCGCAGCATGGCAGCGTTCAATGCGCTTGGATTCACAAAAGCCTATTATCTCTCCCCGGTTGTACTGGACCAGACAATGGGCCAGGCCATGTTCAATCTCGGCTTTCCGGCGGAATGGGAAACAGCTTATCGAGCGGCGCCGAAGGGGACGGATCCGTTGCCCTGCATCGCCCTGCGAATCGGCCGGGCGTTTCGCTGGGGAAAACTGCCGGAAGACGTGTTGGTGCAGCCTTCGGATGCCGCCTACATCAAATCCTTGGAGAAGTGGGGCATGGCGGATGGGATCGGGATTCCGGCCTACGGGTCTGCCGCCCGAGTCGGATTTGTGGGAATCGGCGGTCCGAAAAGCCCGGACGGTTTCGAAACAGCCGATATGGAAATCCTGCAGATAGCGGCACAGACCTCGTATCTCCGCTATTGCGAGCTGCGGGTCGCTGATGCCGATCCGCTGCCGCGCCTGTCCAGCCGGGAACTGGGTGTGCTGCGCCTGATGGCACAGGGAAAGAGCAATGCCTCCATCGCGCGAAACCTGGAGCTGTCGCAGGAGACGATCGACACCTATGCGCGGCGGATCTTTCTGAAGCTGAAAGTATCAGACCGCACATCCGCCGTGATCAAAGGCATCACCCGTGGCCTCGTCATCGCCTCTGAACCGCAGATTAAAGAGGCAATCCGGACCCGCCAGCTCGATTATGACGGGCCGAAAGATGCTGAATGATTCAAAGTGGTATCGTTCACTTAACATTCAGCGCTGTCGCCTTATACGACATGGTATGAAACGGATTGCCGCCCTTTTTCTGGCTCTCGGCCTCGTCGTTGCGCCCGCAGCGTCGGCGCAGGACTGGATGAACCAGTTTTCGCCCGGACAGGCGCGCGATTCGCGCAATCAGGGGCGTACCGTGCCGCTCAGCCAGATTTTCAACAGTCTGAAGCGGCAATATGGCGGCTACCAGCTGGGCGCCGACTTGTATGACCGGGGCAACGGCAAAGCGGTCTACGAGATCGATTGGATGACGAAGAATGGCCGCAAGATGCATTTCGTGGTCGACGCGCAAACCGGCGCTATCCTTGACCGCCGTGGTGGCTGAGCCGACATTAACCTTTTCAGGGAGTAGCTGAACCATGCGTATCCTGGTTGTTGAAGACGATTCTGACCTGCGCCGCCAATTGGCCGACGTGCTGGGCCAGTCCGGTTATGCCGTGGACCTGGCCGCCGACGGCGAGGATGGCCACTTCCTGGGTGATACCGAACCGTATGACGCCGTGATCCTGGACCTTGGCCTGCCCAAGATGGACGGGGTGAGCGTGCTGAAGAAGTGGCGCGCGGATGGCAAGTCGTTTCCGGTCCTGATTCTGACCGCGCGCGATTCGTGGAGCGAGAAAGTGGCCGGCTTCGATGCCGGGGCCGACGATTACCTGACCAAGCCATTCATCACCGAAGAGCTGCTGGCGCGTCTGCGTGCCTTGCTGCGCCGTGCGGCCGGGCACTCCGCTGCGACGCTGGAAGCGGGCAAGCTGATGGTCGACACCCGCGCCGCGCGGGCCATGGTCAATGGCGAGCCGGTGAAGCTGACCGCCCATGAATATCGCGTCCTGTCCTACCTGATGCATCATCAGGGCCGGGTTGTTCCGCGTACGGAGCTGGTTGAGCATATCTACGATCAGGACTTCGACCGCGATTCGAATACGATCGAGGTTTTCATCGGGCGCCTGCGCCGGAAGATCGGCCAGGAGCGGATCCAGACCGAACGCGGTCTCGGCTATCGTCTGGTCGTGCCGGAGAACGAAGCGCGCATGGCCGGCTGATGCCGGCCCGCGCTGAATGCCGGGTATGAGCGAAGCCGACACCAAACCTGTTACATTCCTTGACCGCTGGACACGCTTGTCGCTGGCCCGGCGGATCATTCTGGCCGCAGCCGTCTGGGGCCTGATCGTCCTGATTGGCGGCGCCCTTGCCCTGTCGGCCTTGTACCGGGCGCAGACACTGTCCCTACTGTCCGACGATCTCGACCAGACCCTGATTACCCTGACACGTGACATGACGCGCGAAGGGGCCTTCCTGCCGGATGGCCGAGTGACGGACGACAATCACGTCTTCCTGTCGACCGATTCCCGCTATCAGACCCAGTATTCCGGGCGTTACTGGGCGATCGTTGCGGTCGACGAAGACGGCGCGCCAACCGGCGACCTGCGCTCACGCAGCCTTTGGGATGAACCGGTTCCGATGTCGCCGCGCCTGCTGAAGCGCGCGCTCGGCACGCCGGGTACAACGCAATTTGGTATTGGTCCGGGGCCTGCCGGCCAGAGAATCTTCGCTGCGGCCAAGGCCATTTTTGTCGAGAACCGGGAGACGCCGCTTGTGCTGGTCGCGGCGGCGGACAGGGCGCAGAATGATGCGGCGGCGACCCGGTTCCGTAACTTGCTGATCGGTACGATGGTCGTTCTCTTTGGCAGCGTCTTCGCGGCCATGGTGGCAGGCATCCGCTATTCCCTGCGCCCGCTGGTGAAACTGGGGAATGACATTGCCGAGATCCGGGAAGGTACGCGCCTCAAACTGGCCGACGACTATCCGTCCGAAGTGCAGCCGCTGACGGAAGAGCTGAACAAGCTGGTGGATCACAACCGGCAGGTGGTGGAGCGGGCGCGGACGCATGTCGGCAATCTCGCCCACGCGCTGAAGACGCCGATTGCGGTGCTGCGCAACGAGGCGACGGGCAAGACGCAACTGGACGATGTCGTACGCCGCCAGGTCGATTCCATGCAGACCAATGTGGAGCATTACCTGAAGCGCGCCCGAATGGCGGCCCGCGCGGAAGCGCTGGGCGCCCGCACCGAGGTGCGGCCCGTTCTGGATGGCATCGCCCGGCTGATGAACCGGCTCTACGATGCCAAGGGCATAGACGTGACGGTGTTCGGCGGCGACGGGGCGGTGTTCCGCGGGGAACAGCAGGACCTGGAAGAGATGGTCGGCAATCTCATGGAAAATGCCTGCAAATGGGCGAAGGCCGATGTGCAGGTCAGCGTTTCGGACGATGCCAGCGAGCTGCGTATCGAAGTCGATGATGACGGGCCGGGCCTGACAGCGGAAGAACGCGAAGGTGCGCTCAAGCGCGGGGTGCGACTTGATGAAACAACCCCGGGCACCGGGCTGGGTCTGTCGATTGTCACCGAGCTGGCAGAGCTGCATAAGGGCGTGCTTGAACTGGATGAGGCCCCGGCCGGGGGCCTCCGCGCACGCCTGAGGTTTCCGAAACGATGAACCGCCTGAATATTGCCGTCGCCGGACTCTGCCTCGCCATCGCCGTGGCGGGCTATCTGGCGGTGGGAAAGCCTGGCATGCCGGACAATCCCATGGCAGAGCGCCAGGCAGGGCTTGCCGACAAGATCGCCAATGCACCGGAAACGCTGACGCCCGCCGAAACGCTGTCGCGCCTCGAACTCGCGACCCGGCAGCGCCCGAACGACCCGCAGCCGCATTTCTTCATTGGCGAGATGCTGCGCGCGGAGGGCCGCCCGGAAGATGCCGCGCGGGCGTATCAGTCTGCACTGCGGCGGGATGAAAATTTCGTCCCGGCGCTGGTGTCGCTGGCCGACACGCTGGTGGCCCTGTCCGGCGGCGGGGTCAGCCCGCAGGCAACGCGGCTGTATGGCCGCGCCTACGAACTCGACCAGTCGCAAGTGCGCGCCGGGATGTGGGCTGCCATGGGCGCCGCGCAGGCGGGCGACCAGGACAAGGCCGAACAGGCCATGCGCTATATCTATAACAATCTCCCAGAAGACGATCCGCGCCGCGAACGCTTCAAGGGCATGATCGCAGCCATCGGGCAGGGGGAAGAAGCCCCGCCCGTGCCAGATGCTGCCCCGTCGGAATAGGTCAGTCCCGCTCTAAAGAACCTGCCGCTGCAGCGTTTTTATGAGCGTCGAGGAACGGCGGCCATCATTGGCCGGACACAATTCCAGAGTGAACCGGCAGCGCTGGCCGTCAGGTGTCACGACGGTGAGATCCTCATTGTCGGCGGCAGACGCCATCTGGTGGCGCAGATAGCGCGCCGCGTATTCGCGTGGCGGCAGTTGCGTGCGTATGAAGGATTCGATGTTCTCTGTACCCTGAATGTCTCCGAAGGGGGATGCGGTGGACCAGACCCCGTCCGGATGGAACAGGCGCGCGGCTTCCCCGGCCTCTCGCCGATCGACACAGTCGAGAAAGCGCATCAGCATTGATCGCTTGGAGCCTCTCCCTGAATAGTGCGTATGCAGCAAGTGGTGAGCGGCCGCTGAGTTCGGTTTTTCCAACTGGGTTTCGTACAACTTCCGGACATCCGTGTTTTCGTAGGAGCGCCGGCGCGGCGCTCTGGCGTCCATATCGTAAATCGCTTTGCTGCGCTTCTTCAGGACGTCCGGGTCCATGGATTTCGGTTCGCCGCCGCCACCGAGGCAGCCACCCGAACAAGCCATCACCTCAATCGCGACAAATTCCTTGCGCCAGTCATCCGTCTCCAGCATGCGCTGGGCGGCGGCAATGCCATTGCACACGGCAACGGTTCCCACGCCGGGAATGGATGCCGTCTTGACCGCATCGTGCACGCCCCGCAATTGCTGCCACTCCAGCGGAATCTGGTCTTCCAGGCCTTTGAGGTGAGCGGCTGTCCGCACCATGGCTTCCATGACGCCGCCAGAGGCCCCGAAGATCTGGGCGGCGCCGGTACTTTCGCCGAGCGGATTGTCGAAGCTGCCGTCTTCATCAAGCGCGCCAAACGCGATATCGCGGGACCGGATCATCCGGGCGAGTTCACGGGTGGTCAGAACATGATCCACGTCACCTGACATGCCCGGCCTTCGAGTCTCATCCTTTTTGGCCGTGCACGGCATGACGCTGACGACGTAAGGCTCAGCCTTTCCGTTTGAGAACTCTGGTCCCAGCGAGCGCGCGAAATGACCTCGCTTGGTCATGGCGCCGTGCATCTGCTGGGGGGATTTCGTCGTGCTCAGATGCGCCAGCAGGTCGGGCCGGTTGAGTTCAATCCAGTTCACCCATCCCGGGCAGCAGGATGTGAACAAAGGGAGCCTTGTCCCGGCTTCGAGACGCGCCAGTAATTCCGACCCTTCCTCCATGATGGTGAGGTCGGCCGTGAAATTGGTGTCGAACACATAATCGAACCCCAGCGCCCTCAGCGCATTGATCAGCCTGCCGGTGCTGACCGTTCCGGGCTTCATGCCGAATTCCTCGCTGATGGCGATACGCGTGGCTGGCGCCACCTGGACCACGGAGACCCGCTTGCGGGAATCGAGGACATTTAGGACATCGTGCCAGTGAGGCGCCTCGATCAGGGCGCCGACCGGACAGACAAGCGTACACTGGCCGCACGAAATGCAATTGGTTTCAGACAGGGGCGCGTCGAACACGGTGACAGGCAGGCGTTCATCGCCGCGTTCCGCAAATCCGATCACGTATTGTTGCTGGCCTGCTTCACCGCATGCTTCGGCACACAGGCCGCACTCGGTACATTTGGAAAGATCCCGCCAGATGCTGGGCGATGTGTGGTCAGACGAGACATGTTCGGGGTGGTCGCGAGACCCCGGCGGGACTTCCTCCCAGTGTTCCTCCCACTGGTTTTCGGCGACAAGGCGCTGCAGCCTGCATGTGCCGTTGACTTCACAGCGCATGCAGTCGTTCGGGTGCCGCGCCAGCAACCATTCCCCATTGCTGCGGCGGAACGCCCGGAGCGACTCCGAATCCGTTTCGACCACGTCGCCCTGTTTCGCCAGCGTGGTGCAGGCCGGTTGCGGTTTTTTCTCGCCTTCAACCTCGACCAGGCACATCCGGCAGACCGAATGAGATGGCAGGCCCGGATAGTGGCAAAGTGTCGGAACATGGATGCCCGCTTTCCGGGCGGCATCGAGCAGCGTCGCGCCTTCGGACAGTTCGACAGGACGTCGGTTGATCGTCAGTTCGATCATTCGAAGAAAGCCTCAAATGTCGCAGATGTCATATCGGCGAGTATAGGCGCGTGGTGCCGAATTAGACAGCCACAACTCAACGACGCACCAGAGGCCGTGCCGTTTTGCCGTGCCGTTTTGCCGGGCCGCTTCTCCCGGCCGGCCGGGCTTTCGTGCAGGTTACGCCTCCACCCGCATGTCTTCCGCGTGCCAGCGCTGGGCGAGATCGTTGAGGCCTTCCAGAACGTCTTTCAGCTCAGCCCCGCGCGGGGTGAGCGAATAGGTGACGGCTGGCGGCACGGTCGGCTTGTAGTCCCGGTGGATGAGGCCAGCGCCTTCCAGCATGCGCAGCCGCTCGGTCAGCACTTTGGAGGAAATGCCGGGCATGCCGGCTTTCAGCTCACCAAAGCGTTGCGGTCCCTGAGATCGCAGCAGCCACAGGATATAAGTCGTCCACGGCCCCATCAGCAGTTTCAGCAGGGAATCCATCGGGCAGGCCGTGTGATTTTCGTTCTGCGGTTTCGTTGTTCTGGTCATGGGGCACCTGTGAGCTGAGAAAAAGTCTGCCTGGCCCTTTAGTTACTATTTGGAACCTACTTTTTCAAGGGAACTGGTGACCTATATGGGCCAGGTCGGGCGCTATGAAGGGCCCCACGAAACACATAGCGGAGTAGACACATGACAAAGATCGCAATCGTGTATTTCAGCGGCTACGGCCACACTCAGAAACAGGCGGAAGCCGTGCACGCCGGGGCCAGCTCGGTGGAGGGCGCCGACGTAAAACTGTTCCGGATCAATGAAGAAGGCGACCTCGGCGAAGGCGAATTCGAAGCGCTGGCCGGATATGACGCCATTATCTATGGCAGCCCGACCTATATGGGCGGCCCGGCCTGGCAGTTCAAAAAGTTCGCCGATGCCACGTCCAAGCCCTGGTTTACGCAGGAATGGAAAGACAAGATCGCCGGCGGCTTCACCAACTCCGCCTCTGTGAACGGCGACAAGAAGGCGACGCTCGACTATTTCTTCACCCTGTCACAGCAGCACGGGCAGATCTGGGTCGGGACCGGCCTCCTGCCGGCGAACACCAAGGCCCACGGGCCGGACGATGTGAACTGGACAGCTGGTTTCTCTGGCGCGATGGCCATTTCCCCGTCGGATGCCTCGCCGGAAGAAGCGCCGGGCAAGGGCGATCTTGAAACGGCCCGCCAATACGGTGTGCGGGTGGCGGACGCCGCGAAACGCTGGGCACAATAAGCCATCGGGACGGGCGGCAGGTGCGATGCATCTGCCGCACTCCCATTTCTGCGCATTGCGCTCTATAAGACCCGCATGCGCGCACGCACTCGACGACTCTATACGTTTGGCATCGCCGCCGTCCTGCTGCTGGCCGCAGCGGGCCTTGCGTTCATGGCCCTGCGCCAGAATGCCAACCTGTTCTACACACCTCACACGCTGGCCGAGAAAGGCCTGCCGAAAGAGGGACGTGAGGTGAAGGTCGGCGGCTGGGTCGAGCCTGGCTCCCTGACTTATTCGACGGACGGCGCCACCATGATGTTTACCGTGATCGACAGCAGCGATGCCGACATCAAGGTGTCGTTCACCGGCATTGCGCCGGACCTGTTCCGCGAAGGGCAAGGCGTCGTCGCCATTGGCCAGTTCAATGCCGACCGGACATTCACCGCCCGCCAAATCCTCGCCAAGCATGACGAGAACTACCAGCCGCGTGAATTGCGGCCCGAGGCAATTGGCGGATGATCGAAGCCGGGCACTTTGCGGCCTTTCTGGCGCTGGGCGCCGCGCTGGCGCAGACGGTCTTCGGCCTGAGGGGCGACCGCCGCTGGGCAGGCATGGCAGCTGTCACCGGGTTCGGCCTTATGGCATTTTCCTTCCTGACGCTGGTGCACGCCTTTGCCGTGTCGGATTTTTCACTCAAATTGGTGGCCAGCAATTCCCACACGCTGAAGCCGATGCTCTACAAGATCGCCGGCACCTGGGGAAACCATGAAGGCTCCATGGCGCTCTGGGCGCTGGTGACGTTTGCCTTCGGCGCCGCGGCGGCGGCCTTGATGAAAACTGGCCGGGAGCGTTTCGAGGCGCGTGCGCTCGGCGTGCAGGGCTTCCTGGCCGCGGGGGCGATGGGTTACCTGCTGTTTGCGTCCTCGCCTTATCTGCGGCTGGATCCGGCGCCATTCCAGGGGGCGGGATTGAACCCGCTGCTGCAGGACCCGGCGCTGTCCTTCCATCCGCCGATGCTTTATCTGGGTTATGTCGGCTACTCCTTCGTCTTTGCGCTGGCCGCAGCGGGCATGATGGAAGGCCGGATCGACCGGGTGTGGGCCAAGGAGGCCCGGCGCTGGTCGCTTGCCGCCTTCGTCCCGCTCACCTTCGGCATCGCGCTGGGATCGTACTGGGCCTATTACGAGCTCGGCTGGGGTGGTTGGTGGTTCTGGGACCCGGTGGAGAATGCTTCGCTGATGCCCTGGCTGATCGGCGCAGCCTTGCTGCACTCGGTCATCGTCACGGAAAAGCGCGAGAACTTTTCCGCCTGGACCGCGCTGCTCGCCGTGCTGGCCTTCCTGTTCTCGATCATGGGCGCATTCCTTGTGCGTTCGGGCGTGCTGACATCGGTTCACGCCTTTGCGGTCGATCCGGAACGCGGAATGGTCCTGTTGTTCGGATTGATGGTCTATGGCGTGCTCGCGCTTGGCCTGTTCGTGTGGCGCGGGCCGGTCCTGAAAGGCGCTAAGCCGTGGCTGGTTACCAGCCGGGAGGGCGCGCTGATGGCAAACAATATCGTGCTCATCGTCGCGGCGCTGACCGTCCTGCTGGGCACACTGTTCCCGCTGATGGCCGAAGCGGCGGGGCGTACAATGTCCGTCGGCGAACCATATTTCCGGCTGACCTTCGTACCGATCCTGGCCATTCTCCTGATCCTGTTGCCCGTGGCGCAGAGTTGGGCCTGGGGCAAGGCGGACCTGAAACAATGGTCACGCTGGGCGATTGCAGGCGCCGCTCTGGTCGCCGTGTTCGCCGCGTTGGGCGTTGGCGTGTGGAATATCTCGCTGGGGGCAGCATTTGGGCTGGCCCTTGGCGTTTGGCTGATCGGCGGTGCCTTGTGGGAACTCCGGCGGCGCGCCGTCACGCTGAAGCGGGTGTTTCGTGTGTCACCGCGTGTCTGGGGCATGACGCTGGCGCATATGGGGATTGGCCTGTTCATCATCGGCGCCGTGATCGAGACGACCGGGCGTTACGAGACAACTGTCGCGCTGTCCGAAGGCGGGTCCGGCCAAGCGGCTGGCTGGACACTGACGCTGGATGATGTCGGCTCCATTGAAGGACCGAACTGGTACGCCGATAAAGCCGTCCTGACTGCGGTGAAGGGCGGGGTGAAAACCGTACTGGAGCCGATGAAGCGTTACTATCCTGCCGCACGTATGCCGACGACGGAGACGGCAATCTACAAGACCGGCACGGGTGACCTTTATGCGGCGCTGGGCGAGCAACGCGTCGTGGACGGGCAGGCGCGCTGGGTGTTCCGGGTCTACTTCAATCCGCTGATCGATTTCGTATACTTCGGCGTGCTCCTGATTGGCCTTGGCGGCGCTCTCAGCATGGTGAAAGTGAAGCGATGAAAGCGCTGTTCCTGTCTCTCGTGATTGCTCTGGCCGCGGACGTGCCGCTGGATAATCAGGCAGAGGAGGCGCGCGCGCAGGCCTTGATGCGGGAGCTTCGCTGCGTGGCGTGCGAGAATGAGCCTGTGTCCCAGTCTGCGGCGCCGATTGCCGAAGACATGCGTATGCGCATCCGCGAAATGGTCGGGGAAGGATCTACCGACCAGGAAGTGCGCGACTGGTTCGAGAGCCGGTATGGCGAATTCGTCCTGTTCCGTCCGAAGAGCAACAATCTCAGTGGCCTGTTGCTTTGGGTCGGCCCGTTCTTCCTGCTCGCCATTGGCGCGCTGATCGGTTTCCTCACCGCGCGGCGGAAACGGACGGTCGTGGACCAGATCGAACCGGAAGACGTCTGACGCCGCTCTCCTGCCGAACGTCATCGCGAAATTGTGAGGGGTTGGGTTTGCCGGCGCCGACCCCCGTGGGAATAGCCGTCAGGCTGGGTGGGGACATTGCTTGACGTCTGAATGGGACTTCGCGTGCCACCTTGGCAGTAGGCAGGCAGTACGAAGTGGTGATTGACACCGGTAGGCCCGGGGATTGGGCCCTTCCAGCGCCGGCAACTGGCGTGAGGCGAAGGCGCGACGATGCAACTGCCTGTCAGGCATGCGGTTAATCAAGCGCACAAATCAGCCCCTTCTGATCTATAGTGAAGACTAGTATGTCTCGCAAACTGTAGTAATTCAAGGGCTTTTTCCATTTCTTGATGCGCGCGGTATGAATAACCAAGAATACCCTTGGGGGTTTCAGATATCGTACCGGAGGCCGGCTCTACCCGACCGAGAAGATGCTTTTTCCGCAAGGATCCGTCCTGGGCCATCGTCCCTGCCGACCTGCCTCTGACACATCCGGACGGACCGGGTGAGCTGTCGACCGATTATGAAGCAGAAGGCTGATCTCCTGATTCCATTCGACTTACTGTCTTTTAATGACCACATTGCCGCTCGTATGATTATGTAACGTTCGATCGTACAAACGGCGATATTTCAGAGAGTTGGAGAGAGAATTCATGAAACTTGGCATTTCTCGGCAGGCACTGGTTGCAGCGCTTTTTGGAGCGGCGGCGGTTGGGACCCTGTCGATCGCGCCTCAGATTCTCAGTCCCGAGGCAGGTGCCCAGCCGATCGCCATTCAGGCGCCCGCTGGCGCTCCGATGAGCTTTGCCGATCTGATTGAGCGAGTCGAACCCGCCGTGGTCAGCGTGAACGTGGTGTCCGAGCGCAAGGTCAACAACACGGGAGACATGGAGGAGTTCTTCGAGCAGTTCCGCGGTCTTCCGGGACTCGATGAATTTCTGCAACAGCGGCGCCAGCAAGAAGAAGAAGGCGCAGAGCCGCAGACCCGTGAAGCGCGGTCGCTTGGCTCAGGCTTCTTCATCTCGCAGGACGGCTATATCGTGACCAACAATCACGTCGTCGAGAATGCCGTCCAGATTGAAGTGGTCAACAAGGATGGCGACGAGATGGAAGCCGAACTGGTCGGCACCGATCCCGACACCGATCTCGCCGTCATCAAGGTGAAGGAAAAGGGGCATTACCCCTATGTCCGGTTCGGCAACTCCCACAATCTTCGCAAAGGCGACTGGGTTGTGGCCCTTGGTAATCCCTTCGGCTTCAGCGGCACGGCCACTGCCGGTATCCTTTCCGCGGATGGCCGGGAGCTTGGCAATGACAGCCCGTATACGGACTTTCTTCAGATCGACGCCGCCATCAACCGCGGCAATTCCGGCGGGCCGACCTTCGACCTGCACGGCAATGTCGTTGGTGTGAACACGCAGATCCTGTCGCCGACCGGTGGCTCGGTCGGCATCGGTTTCGCCATTCCCGCAGAACTGGCCCAGGAAGTGACGCAGGCGATTATCAAGAATGGCCACGTCTCCCGCGGCTGGCTGGGCGTGCAGATCCAGGACCTGACCGAGGACATGGCCGAAGCCCAGGGCATGCCGAACAATGACGGCTCCATCATCGCCGACGTCACCGAAGACAGCCCGGCAGACAAGGGCGGCCTGCAGCGCGGTGATATCATCCTGTCCGTGAACGGTCAGAAGGTCAGCGACGCAACCACCACGACCCGCCTGGTCGGGCGCCTGATTGCCAACACATCGAACAAGTTCGACATCATGCGCGGCGGCAAGCGCCAGACGATCAATGTCGTCGTCGGAGAGCGGGGCGACAATCTGAGCGCCCAGCGTATCCCGGCCTCGGCCCTGTCCGAAGGTTCCGGCGAGAATGCCGACGAAGCGACCATGGACTCGCTCGGCGTCACCTTTGTGCCGCTTGATGACGAGATGCGCCAGCGTCTCGGCCTCGACGAGGACGAAGCGGGCCTTGTCATCCTGGAAGTCGAGCCGGGCGGTGCGATCGAAGAAGCCGGGCTTCAGCGTGGCATGGTCATTCTGGAAGCCAATAATGAACCGGTCTCAAGTGTCGAGGTTCTGAAGAAAGCCATCGATGCGGCCAAGAAGGCGAACCGGACCAAAGTGCTGATTGCCGTCCGCGTGGGCCAGATCACGACCTACCGCACCATCGACATCAGTGAAGACAAGTGAGGCGCAAATGTTAGACACAGTTCAGGAGGATCCGATGCGTGTGCTGGTGATCGAGGACGATGCTGAAATGGCCGGCTTCATCGAAAAGGTCCTCATCGAGGCCGGGCATTCGGTGGACAAGGCGGACGATGGCGAACGTGGACTGGCGAAAGCGCGGTCGGAAGATTTCGACGCCATGGTCGTTGACCGGATGTTGCCGGAAAAGGATGGCCTGACGCTGCTGAAGGAATTCCGCGATGCGGGCGGCACCACACCGGCGCTGTTCCTGTCGGCGCTGGGCGATGTACAGAACAAGGTGCAGGGCCTGAAGGCCGGCGCCGAGGATTACCTGGCCAAGCCTTTCGCCCCGGCCGAACTGGCGGCGCGGGTCGAGGCCCTCGGTCGTCGCCAGCCGGGACAGGAACCCCCGGTGACGGTGCTCAAAGCGGGTGATCTTGAAATGAACCTGTTGACCCGCAAGGTTACACGGGCAGGCCAGAAGATCGACCTGCAGCCGCGCGAATTCCGCCTGCTGGAATATCTCATGCGCCACGCGGGCCAGGTTGTGACGCGCACCATGCTTCTGGAGAAGGTGTGGGACTATAATTTCGATCCGCAGACCAATGTGATCGATGTTCACGTCTCGCGCCTGCGCGCCAAGATCGACAAGGAATTCGACGAGCCGCTGCTGCACACGGTCCGCGGGGCCGGATATCGGCTGCAGGGCTAGACGGACGGGTAGGGCGCTGGCAGTAGCGAGCCATGAAATTCGCCCTCCCGACTTTCCTGCGAACCACCACATTCAAGCTGGCGTTGCTCTACAGCGCCATGTTCGCGGCGTTTTCGGCGGCGTTGCTGGTCTATCTCTACTACTCGACTGTCTATTACATCCGCGCGGAATCGGACCGGCGGATGGACCTGGAATTCGAACAGCTCGGCAATGCCTATTTCACCGGAGGGATGGAACGTCTCAGCGAGTCGGTGTTCGAGCGGATGACCCGCAACGGGTCGACCTTCTTCTACTACCTTGAAGACGCCTCGGGCCGCCGGATCGCCGGGCATTTCCAGCGCATGCCGGCGCACAATCCCGACCTCGACGTCCAGACGGTTTATTTCGAAGTCACGCTGACAGAACCTGATGGATCAGAAGTCGTTCGCCCCGTCGCCGGACGTATCGTACGCTTGCGCGACAATGGCGGGGCGTTGCTTGTTGCCTTCGACACCGCGCAGCAGACAGCGATTGTGGGGCGAATCCAGAACGCAATCTTTATTGCGGCGCCGATCGGACTCGTCCTGTCATTGCTGGGCGGGCTCCTGATCTCTCGCGGGGCAGCCCGGCGCGCCGATGAACTGGCGCGAACCGCCGAAATGGTCATGGGCGGTGAACTCGGCCGGCGTGTGCCCGTGCGCGGATCAGGTGATGAGTTCGACCGGCTGGGCCAGCGCATGAACGCCATGCTCGACCAGATCGAGAAACTGGTGGAATCGACACGCAATACCGGCAACGCCATTGCCCACGATCTGCGGTCTCCGCTGTCCCGGTTGCGGAACCGTCTGGAAATCGCCCTGTCGGAGCCGATGTCGCGTGAGAGCGCTGAAGCGACGCTGGAAGAAACGGTTGAGGAAGTTGACCGCGTGCTCGGCACATTCAACGCGATCCTGCGTCTTGCCCGTCTGGAAGCGGGGGCCGAGGGTGAACGGGTGCGCATGGATGTCAGCGAACTGGCCGAACAGCTTGCGGAACTGTTCGAGCCGGCCTGCGATGAGGCCGAGCAAACCTTCCGCAGCCAGATATCGAAGAACCTCATGGTGCTGGGCGACCGGGACCTGATCGGACAGGCCCTGTCGAACCTGCTGGACAACGCCATCAAGTACACGCCCGCGGGCGGTACGATCAGCCTGACAGTGGCGCGCGGACCGTCAGGCATGATCGACCTGACGGTTGTCGACACCGGGCCGGGGGTTCCGCCGGATGCACGCAAGCGAGTGGTTCAGCGCTTCCAGCGGATGGATTCGGCGCGGACCCATCCAGGCAGCGGTCTTGGCCTCGCGCTGGTCGTATCGGTTGCAGAAATGCATGGAGGTGAGCTGATCCTTTCAGATGGGAACGGCCCGGCGGAATCGCCCGGACTGAAAGCAACATTGAGGCTGCCGCGGGCATAAGCATGCTGAACGTAAAACCCATCGCGCAAACCCCTGAAGCGGCACTGGAGCTGGCCTGCGAACGGGCGCCCTATCTGCGTCGCCTGGCGGGCCGGGATCTGGAAGACCAGGACTGGCGGGACGCGATCGAAACGGTCCGTATGCTGCCCAAGCTTGGGCAAAAGCCGATTGAAGAGGCGATGCGCGTCCTGCGGCGCGCCAAGCAGGCAACTCATCTCTCGCTGGCGGGGGAAGACCTGTCGGGCACACTGGATGTGATGGACGTCACCCTGGTGCTGACCGAACTGGCCTGTGAATGTGTCGACAGTGCCCTGAAAGTGGCGCTTGCGCATTACGGCCTGTCTGGGGACGGCATCTTCGCCATTGCGCTGGGCAAGATGGGGGCGTTCGAACTCAACTATTCCAGCGATATCGATTTCTGCATTTTTTACGATCCTGACATGTTCGACGGAGGCGACCGCTCGCCCGGCGAGGCGGCCCAGCGCGTTGCGCGTGACATCGTGCGCATGTTCGATGACATGACAGAAGACGGATACGTCTTCCGCACCGATTTACGTCTCCGGCCAGATCCGTCCTCGACGCCGCTCGCTGTCTCCACCGCCATGGCGGAGATCTATTACGAGAGTGTCGGTCAGAACTGGGAGCGGATGGTCTGGATCAAGGCGCGTCCTGCTGCTGGCGACATTGCCGCGGCGAAGCGCTTCCTGAAAGGGATGGAGCCATATGTGTGGCGCCGGAACCTCGACTATTGGGCCATTGGCGACATTCAGGCCATCAAGCGAATGATCAACACGAAGGCCAAGGCGCATGAGTTCAATATACCTAACCCGGACATCAAGCTTGGCCCGGGCGGCATTCGTGAGATCGAGTTTTTCGTCCAGACCCAGCAATTGATCCTTGGTGGCCGGCGTCCGGAGTTGCGGGACAATACCACGCTGGGCGCGATGGAGGCCCTGCGCGCGGGCGGCGTGGTCGAGGACGATACGGCCCGCGACCTGACCGAAGCCTATCGCCAGTTGCGCAATGTCGAACATCGCATCCAGATGCGGAACGATGAGCAGACACATACCTTGCCGAAGGACTCTGAAGCCCGTGAAGCCGTCGCCTTTCTCAGCGGCTACGGCAATCTTGAGGATTTTGACCGGGACGTTCTGGAAACGCGCCGCCTCGTGCAGTCGGCCTATGATGCCCTATTCGCGGCGGAAGACCGTGCGGCCGGGGAAACCCGGTCAGGCAATTTCGTCTTCACCGGCGTCGACGATGATCCGGGGACGGTTGAAACACTGCAAGACCTCGGCTTCAGCGATCCGAGCGCGGCCATTGAGACCATTCGCAGCTGGCACCGCGGCCGTGTCCCGGCCACGCGCACAGGGCGCGGACGGGAATTGCTGACGGCCATCCTGCCGCGGCTGCTGGAAGACATGGGCAAGACGGGTGAGGCGGACGAGGCATTCCGATGGTTTTCCCGCTTCTTCGGTGGTCTGTCGTCCGGTGTGCAGACGCTGGCCATGCTGCTCGCGGAGCCGGATCTGCTGGACGATCTGGTCGCGACGCTGGCGCTGGCGCCGCGTCTGGCCGAGATCCTGTCGCGCCGTCCGGACCTGTTGGAGTCTCTGGTCAGCGGGCAGGCGCCTGTCCGCCCCGAAATCGGACCGGATACGAGCTTCGATGGTGCGCTGGATGCCTGGCGCCGTTATCACCGTGACCAGCACTTCCTGACGGGGCACCGCCTGTTGCATGGCCTGATTCCGGCCCGCGACGCAGCGGATTACTGGACAGCGCTGGCCGACGACACGATCAGGGAAATGGCCGCGGCGGCGAAGTGGGAAACCGAGCGGCGCAACGGACCCCAGCCAGGCCAATGGGGCGTATTCGCCATGGGCAAGCTGGGCGGCAAGGAACTCACCGCCGGGTCCGATCTGGACATTCTCGTGATTTACGATGCCGATCCGATGGAAGCGCAGAAATGGTATACCCGCTTCACCCAGCGCCTCATCACGGCCCTGTCGGCACCGACGGCAGAAGGCGCGCTGTATGAAGTGGACATGCGCCTGCGTCCCTCTGGCCGGGCCGGGCCTGTCGCGGTCAGCCTGCCAGCGTTCAAATCCTATCAGCACAAGGAAGCCTGGACGTGGGAGCATATGGCGCTGACCCGGCTACGCCCGGTTGTGGGCGATGAGGGGCTCGGCCAGGCCGTCATGGACATTGCCATCGATGCGATCACGGAACGTGCACGGACCAACGCGGATACGATTCCGGCAGATATTACCGACATGCGTAACCGGCTGTACCGCGAAAAGCCGGGCAAGGGGCTGTGGGATTTGAAAACGGCTGCGGGCGGATTGATCGACGTGGAGTTCATCGTCCAGCAGGACATGCTTCTGGGTGGCCAGCCGGAAGCGATCTGCGCCTCAACACAGGAGGCAATCCAGTGCTCGACATTCAATATCGAGGAACGCCTCCTGCTCGCCGATGGCCTGGGTCTTCTCCAGGCGTTGCAGCAGGTTCAGCGCGTGGCGATCGGTACGGAAACACGTTCGGACGTCATGCCGGCGGGGCTGCGTGACCGGCTCTGCCGGGCGGTGGAAGCGTCCACGTTCCGCGACCTGGAAACCGAATTATCTTCCATAAAATCAAGGCTGCACCAGTTTGCTGTCGAAAAACTGCATCTCGGTGCGACGGAAAGCTGACCTCCTCCCGTTCTATAAACACTGGCTGCCTGGACACATTGGCGGCCGCTAAAGAGAGGAGCTACCCCCTTATGAAACGGATTGTTCTCGCGACAGCATCCCTGGCTGCCATTGCTGCCATCGCCCTTCCGGCCGCCGCTTATGGTGGACGCGGCGACGGCATGAAGCGCCATTCAGACATGATGAAAATGCTCGACACGGACGGTGACGGCACGGTTTCCGAAGCGGAAATCAAGGCGCACAAGGCCCAGATGTTCCCCGCAATCGATACCAATGATGACGGTGTTCTTTCACAGGAAGAATTGTCCGCGCATCAGGATGTCATGCGCGCCCAGATGAAATCGAAATTCGAATCGCGCCGCGGCGACCGCGTGGACAACATGTTCGACCGGTACGACACCAACAAGGATGGGTCGATCACGCGTGACGAAGTCGCGGCCGTTCAGGCGACGCGGACAGCCAAGTGGGAAGCGAAAAAAGCCCAACGCCAGGCCCAATGGGCCGAGAAGAGCGCCGAGATGCAGGCCGCGCGCTTTGCAAAGATGGACACGGACGGCAATGGCACGATCAGCCAGGAAGAGTTCGAGTCCGCCCCGATGGGCCCTGGCCAGCGCGGCAAATACCGCGGGATGGGCCCGGGTATGGGTCCCGGAATGGGCCCCGGTATAGTCATGGATGACATGCCGGCGCCCCCGGAAGACGAATAGGAAGCCGGGCTCAGGCCTGGTGGGCGGCAACGCACGCATTCGACACGTCTCACCGTATTGAGTGCGTGCATCCCGCCTTCAACGGAGTAAGCTCGGTTCCGTGGCTTTCGTATCGGATCTCGACCAGATCACACGGGCGGCGGCGGGTGACCCGTCTGCCGTCTCGTGGCTGGTCGACCGGTACTCACCGGGTGTTCTCGGCCTGGCAACACGGATGCTGGGCGACCGGATGGAAGCAGAAGACGTGACACAGGAAACATTCCTCCGCGCATGGAAAGCGCTGCCGGGCTGGGAGCCGCGGGCGAAGTTCTCGACCTGGCTGCATCGCGTCGCGCTCAACCTTTGCTACGACATCCTGCGCAAGCGGCGGGAATCGCTGCCCGGTGAACTGCCGGAGATGACGGACCCGGAATTGACGCCGCCTGAACGCCTGCTGCAAACCGAGCGGGTGAAAGCGATCGAAACCGCTATCGCTGCCCTTCCGGAGCGCCAGGCCGCTGCCTTGACGCTCTGCGCCCTGCAGGGACACTCTCAGCTTGAGGCGGCGGAGATCATGGAAACAAGTGAAGAAGCGCTGGAAAGCCTTCTGGCGCGCGCTCGGCGCAGCTTGAGGGCGACACTGGCCGAACGGAGCGTGGCATGAAGGACCCAAGGATGACACCGACCTTGTCTGACGAACGGATCCTCGATCTGATCGAGGCCTATGGCGCCGATCCCGTTGCCTTTCCGGAGGCAGAACGTGACGCAGCCGTGCGCCGCATGAGCGAGGCGCCCAGCCTGTTTGCGAAGGCGCTGGATGAAGCCCGCCGTCTGGACCAGTTCCTGGACATTGTACCGGAGACCCAGGTGCCGGCATCTCTGCGTGACAGCCTGCTGGCAAGCGCTCCGAAACCCGCGCGGGCCGCCCGGCCGGAGCGGGGCCGGTGGCGTTTCCTGCCAGGCTGGCTGCCTGCGGGTGCCGTGGCCTCACTGGTCATGGGTTTGATGATTGGCGTGAATGTTTCGCTGCCCGCTTCGGTGGCCAGCGCCCAGACAACGGACGAGACCGACGCCGTGATGTACGCGGCCCTCGGCTTCGGGGATCTGGACCTGATGAGTGAGACCGCAGAATGAGTGACATGTCTGATACCCCCCGCAGGTGGCCGTTTTGGCTCATCGTTTCGCTGCTGGCAAACATGATCCTGGTGGGACTTCTGGCAGGCTTCCTGTTGCAGGCCGGTCCGAGAGGAAAACCGGATGGTCCGCCGGCCGAACGCATATCCTGGGGGTCGCGCGATGATGGCAGCCGCGAAGTCATGAGACGTGTTTTCCGGGAAGCCTTCAGGGCCTCCGCGGAGGAACGGACGGCCCGTGCCGACGTGCGCAAGCGGCTGGCCGAAACCGTGTCGGCTGACCCTTATGACGCCGATGCGATGCGGGAAGCATTCAAGGAATTGAGATCGGCGGACGATGCCGTGAACGCGGCCACGCATGAGGCGATGGTGAATTTGTTCGCCACCATGTCCGTGGAAGATCGCCAGCATATGGCCAGGATCCTGAGGCATGGGCCGGGGGACCGCAGGTCGCGGCACAAGCGCGGTCCGGACGGCCGCAGTGGACCGGCGGGTGACGGACC
>TARA_R110002051_G_scaffold290773_1_pt1 | contig 93165 bp, 106 predicted proteins | sample TARA_R110002051 | Tara Oceans TARA_R110002051 (sample SAMEA4397023) | marine metagenome | biome: Polar Biome; feature: [MES] marine water layer (ENVO:01000295) within the mesopelagic zone...; material: water (ENVO:00002006), including particulate matter (ENVO:01000060) such...
CGGAGGTCGCAGGTTCGAATCCTGCCACCCCGACAAAAAGGGTATTTTTTAATACCTTTTTATAGCTAAACAAATGAAAATCAAGGAATTAAATATTTCTTGGTTTCATTTGAATAGTTTTGATACCATAATCGAACGTGTCCTATTACGTGTCCTATTTTTTTGGAAGCGCAATATTAAGTTTAACACGCTCAACCTATCGCAATAGACTTTTCACAGCGATTTGGCTTTCGTTTAACTGATTTAATAATCTTTAAAAACGAAAGTGATGAAACACACACACACTTTTATTGTCCACTTTTGGTTGAAAAAGAAATCAATCAAAAAAAATGGAACGACCCCTATTTACCTTCGAATTAGGCTAGATGGCAAATCTGCTGATATTAGTACTAAAGAATCTATTTTTCCGGAACACTGGTGCAGTAAGGCAGAACGGGTTAATCCAAAAGCTAAGAACGCGAATCATGTGAACAGCGCTTTGGATGACATTTCTTCGGAAATCAAAAATACGTATCGCGTATTATTACAGGAAGGTAGGTTTATAACCGTTCAAGCGATTAAACTTCGGTTTTTAGGTGAGGATACCCCTTTAAAGAGTCTGAAAGATCTTTTAAAATATCATCACGATCGGGAAATTCAAAAGCTAGCAACAGGAACTGTTAAGAATTATGGTGCTACGGAGAAATATCTTCTTTCCTTTATATCGGAAAAGCACAGAACCACCGATATTCCTCTAGCTCATATTAATTATGCTTTTGTTCTCAATTTTGAGAATTACCTACGCAATTGTAAACCGTTAATGAAATCTCAGCCATTGAATAATAATGGGATTATGAAACATTTGGAACGTTTTAAAAAGATGACGACAATTGCCTGTAAACTTGATTGTATAAAGCAAGATCCATTTGCTTTCTTTAATTCAAAGTTCACTTCCTATGATCGGCAATATTTAACTATCGAAGAGCTTCTATTGATTGAAGAACTTGATTTGACGGATATCGGTTTACGTAGGGTTCGTGACTGTTTTGTGTTCGCTTGCTATACTGGACTTTCTTATGTTGATGTGAAATGGTTAAGACCTGAACAAATCGTTATTGGTATAGATGGAGACGAATGGATTTTTACGAAACGAGAAAAAAGTAAAACATCTGTTAAGATTCCTTTATTGACTAAGGCTAAAGAAGTTCTAGTCAAATACTCCGGTGAAGGTTATGGAAAGAATAGGGAATTGTTGTTGCCGGTTTACGCTAATCAAAAGTGCAATGCTTACTTAAAGAAAATCGTTGCAAAATGTAAAATTGATAAGAATATTTCTTTTCATGCGGCAAGACACACGTTTGCTACGACGGTTACTTTGGCAAACGGAGTTCCAATTGAAACAGTATCAAAGCTACTTGGTCATAGAAGGCTTTCTACCACTCAAATCTATGCTCGGGTAATGGAAACAAAGATTAGTGACGATATAGCTCTGTTAAGAACAAAACTTAAATCGTCTCAGTTAACTAGTATTAGTTCTGCGAATAAAAGTGCTTGAAAATAGATAATTTGACGAGGTTTTTAGAACCATCGTCATTGATCTAGGCCCTATTTGAATTTTATTTTGAAAGAAAAATCTTATATTTAAGTATAAGTTGCCAAGATATAGTATACTATGTTGCGCTAACCATTTCTGTTGATAGGTATCGTATTGATGGTATTTATCACGCTACGTACTTTACCAAAGTTCGTAAATGGTTTGCCTTCCTTGTTTGTGGTGATAGTGCCACTACACATGTACTATTGATTGTTGAACGAAGTAGATAGTAAGGGTATGATACACATTATTAAGACCGGTGGAACAATCGAAGGATTAGAATATGATAGACCTGAAAACAGGTCGAATAACCTAACGGTATCCATTTCGGATTTTCTTGAAACCGCCAATATTTCATTTCAGTACACGATTGAAACTGCTTTTCAGAAAGATAGTCGATTCATTACTCTTGAAGATAGGATGGATTTAGCGGAAAAGATAGCCGCCACTGACTCTAATAAGATTCTTATCACTCATGGTACGTTAACCATGGCGGAAACGGCTAAGTTCTTAGGAAGACTTGGAATTGATAAAACCATCGTTTTAGTAGGAGCGTTTATTCTAGGAACCGAAGAGGAAACTGATGCTCCCTTCAATTTAGGATATGCCTTAGGTGTCATCGATTTCTTAGAGAAAGGAGTTTATGTGGCTATGAATGGAAGAATTTTTTCATGGGACAATGTCAAAAAGAACCTGGAAACTAATCGATTTGAAAAAGAACGCTAATGTCTACGGCCTATGTTTGGAACATCACTACATTGGACAACTTTCTTTTATCTCCTCATTGAGATTTGTATTGTACTTTTCGTTTTCTTCAAAAGTCAAAAACTTAAGCACAATAATTTAAACCGCTTTCTAATTTTAGGGGCCTTGTTTATTCTTTATAATTTTACTGGTGGAATACTTCCATTAGAAGATTTTCCTGGCCCTTATATTGTTCAATATGTAATTACTTATGGCGTGGCTATTGCCATGTGTGTTTATGTAGTTAGATACCTATATGATGAATATGATATTTCAGTTTTAAAGTTTCGGTTAACAGTATCTAATATTGCGTATTACGTTGTTGGTTGTTTTTTACTTTTGTTTTTAGTGCCCTATTTTTTAACGGATTCTATAGATATGGGAAGAGTTTATTTTTCCTTACCTGTTTCTGCTATATGCCTTTATATCTGTTGGGCGTTTTTAGAAAAATATCAAATCCCCTGAATCCAAATGCATTTATTCTACGTCGAAATAGGTTGTCTTTGATAAGTATTACCTGTATAGCGCTATTGCCTATTTTAACTGTAATTGGAGATTATCAATGGTTGACTTTTACGGTAATTAATATTTCTTTTTTTGCGATTACAGTGATGGAAGTAGATCGCTATTTGTACTTGTTAGAACATAAGAGTAAACTGGTTCAAGTACTTGAATTTTATAAAGACAACAACGAACAGTTTATAAAACCAAAATTTTTCAATAAAGGATTGACCAGGCGTGAGATTGAGATTGCAATGTCGGTAATTGGTGATAGGAGTTACAAGGAAATTGGAGATGATCTCTTTATTGCCGAAAGCACAGTTTCTAAACACGCCTCTAATATTTTTAAAAAGATGAATGTCAAAAGTAGAACTGAATTTTTGAAAAGATTCAAATCTAAAAACTAACTTTTGTAAGGCTTATTGCTTATCCGTAGAAAAAATACGGGCTTTTCCGTAGTGTAATACGGGAGGAAATCTTCACTTTTTAATTCATGCACCTTACATTTAGGTAACCCCGAAACTGGTATTCTCAAATACATTAATAACTCGTTATCGGGCAACATACATTGCTGTATAGAGATTATTAATTTTCTAGCTACTAATCTTAATAAATACTTTACCCATCTCTATACAAACCAATATTTAAATGGGTTGCTATGGATTTTAAACCCTTTATCGAAGGTCTTCAATTCGATTTGAAAGAGGCGCAGGATAATATTCCCAATATTGTTAAACGTGCAAATCATTCAATTCGACTTTGCCGTACCTTACTTTCTGTTTTCAAGAGAAGTGTTCTTACTGATGGATTTGATTCTGTAGAAAGGGAAATAGATTTTTTTAAGAATATCAAAACCATTCCATCGGCTCAATTGCTTTACCATTCGAAGATAAAATCCTTCGAACTGGAATTTCCAAAAGCAAATTTAGAGGTACAGCGTAAATTCATCAAAAAAAGATTAAATCGTCTAAATCGTTTCTATCGGAATCATGTCGATTTTGGAGAATACATTGCCTCTGGTCGTACCCATTTTGATGAACACTATTTTACCAGAAAATATCTTAATGCATTTCCTATTTCGTCGCCACATATATATTTTCATGACCCTGATTTTAGTACGCCAAAGGATTTATTACTTTCTGAATTTAAAGCATTTGATTTACTAGTAGTGTATCTACAAAACAGGATGATAGATAAGACAAAGTCATACAACCAGATATCTCCGGAACTTAATTCACATTTAAATCTACAATGGACTTCGAGTAAATCCGCCTTGACTGAATTAATTTATGCGCTTCACTACAACCGGGTAATTAATAACGGTAATGCTGATATTAAGGAAATAGCCTTAGCATTTCAACAGGTGCTTCATTTTGATATAGGTGATTTTTATAAAATATTTTCTGAAATTAAATCAAGAAAAAATAGTCGAACTAAATTTCTTGACGATTTATCCGCCGGTTTGCAATCCCACATGGATAGTACTGAAGAGTAGGGTACTCTAATACCTCGTATTTATTGACTTTTATAACCGTACTCCGGTTGACCTCCGGTAATAGAAAAATAAGCTTCATAACGGCCTTATGTTGGAAAATTCAAATCTATTTTGAGGAGTTTGAGAGTACAAACCATACCAAATCATACCAAATCATACCAAATTTAATACTGTTAAAATTTTACCGTAGTACGGTTGTACTGGTGAACAAAACCCATCAGAACTATTCAAATTTGTTCTTGAAAAGTCAAATTGCTGTAATCCCACCGCTCTTAAAAACGATAACCAGCGGTGGGATTTTAAAAACAAAGGAACCTATGCCAACAAGTATTATCACTACAGACGATTTAAGGGAATTCAAAATAGAACTTCTAGAAGATATTGAAGCGCTACTTTCCAAGTTCAATACAAAACCGGAACCTATTTCCTGGCTTCGTTCTGCAGATGTAAAAAGGAAATTAAACATTAGTAATACAACACTTCAAAAACTGCGCAATAAAGAAATACTAAAAGGACATAAAATCGAGGGCATTCTCTTTTATGATGCTGCAGAGATTGATAGAATCTTACTGGAAAGTGCAGTTCAAAATGAAGATAACCGGGCATGAATTACATCACGCACTTAAACGCAGCCTTTCACGAATTTTATTCAGATAGCCGCCTTCATGGTGGGCATATAAGCTTGTATATGGCCCTATTTTTCTACTGGAATCTACATCGATTCCCAGAAGCTTTTTATGCGAATCGTATTGAGATAATGAAGCTGTCAAAAATTGGTTCGAGGTCTACGTATCACCGCCTAATTAAGGACCTATCCGATTGGGAATATATCAATTATTTACCAACGCAGAACCCTACCCAAAAAACCATGGTAAGCATGTATCAAATCTGTACCAATAGTAGTCCAGAAACAGGACGTACTGGTACATTAATGCAACGCTACTGTCCTAAAAATGTACCACTGTCCTTATATAATAAACATTCTAAACAATTTAAACTCTCTAAAAAGAGAGAGCCAAAAAATGAACTTGAGGTTATTGAATTTTTTAAGTCAAAAAAATGGCCAGCTATGGATGCCTTAAAATTTTACAATCACTATGAAGGTGTTGGCTGGAAAATAGGAGGGAAGGTCAAAATTGAAAATTGGATGGCCATCGCAGAAAACTGGATGCTGAAAGCAAAAGAAATTAAAGAGCAACCAACACTTCAAATAGTTTCAAAAAATAGGGATTTTTTAATAGTAAATGAGCAAAAGAATTATGGCGAACCCCTCTAAAATAGCTGAAGGTAGTGTAGTATATTCCTTAGGGGATTTCGACGGGAAAAAAGTTGAGTATGACTTTGCCAAAGTGCTTATTTACCTAGAAGCTAAGGGTAGACTAGTGTTCGGAAAGCATTTTAAGATTTATGAGGAGGATAAACGCGTACTGCTACAGCTTTGCAATTACATCGTAAGAGACCATGAGAATTGTGCTAAGTACGGCATCGACCCTGACAAGGGTATTTTATTGTCCGGTCCCGTGGGCTGCGGTAAAACGAGCTTAATGCGATTGGTTCGGTATATAGTACCCCATAGAAGGCCTTACGAGATTATCCCGGCTAGAAATGTTGCCTTCGGGTTTAACCATATTGGGTTTCGAATTATTGAGGATTATGGCGATGGCCGCTTTTACTGCTTTGATGATTTGGGGGTAGAACCTATGGGGCGTCACTTTGGAAAAGACTGTAACGTATTGGGCGAAATTATCCTTTCTAGGTATGAATTGTTTTTAAAGTCCAAAATACAGACACATGCCACAACTAATTTGAATGCCGAAGAACTGGAAGAGCGCTATGGCAAACGTGTACGAAGTCGTATGCGTCAAATGTTCAATCTAATTGCGTTTGATAAGAATACCAAAGACAAAAGAATATAACAAGAGGTTCCGTCTTCACGGGAATGTAATAAACCACGAAACATATGAAAATAGCTACGTTTAACATTCAAAACTTATTCCACAGACATTGGGAATTGATAAAAATAAACAGAACCAAAAACGCAACGGATTGGATTTCCGAATTGGATACACTGCTACGAAAGCCTTTAAAAAATACTGCCGATAATGAGCGTATCAATAGCCTGTCATTTTTACTTGGGTTCGATAAAACAGCAGATAATCCGTATGCTATTTTAAAACGGCAGGGTGGCGAGCTCCATTTTAAGGGTAGGGTAACGGAAAACACAACAAAAGCTTCGTTTCTTACTGATTGGCAAGGATGGCTGAAATTAGGAAACCGACCCATCCATGAAAAGGCTGTTTTTAGTAAGGGATACATGATTGCAGAGACGTATCCTGACATTCTCATTTTACAAGAAGTAGAGGATCGTGCTTCTTTAATGGAGTTTAATTCGGAAGTACTACCACTACTCAAGATTACGCCCTATCAAGAAGTGATGGTCTTCGAGACAAATGATGCAAGGGGCCTGGGAATGGGCATTATGTTAAAAGCAGGATATCACTTAAGCGGTTTTAAAAATCACGTTCATGATTTGGATGATGAAGGTTTTGCCTTATTTGATGTGGATTGCCAAGAGTATTCCATTGTTACTCCAAAAGGAGATGCTATTTGGGTGTTGAATAACCAATTCTCAGCTGAAGAAAACCAACGAAAGAAACAGGCTGAAAAAGTGGCTGAGCGTTATTTGCAACTGCGGGAAGAAGGTAATAATTTGATTGTAGTCTGCGGCACCTTAAATGATGTGTCGTACAGCCACTGCTTAGCTCCATTACTTCGGGAAACGAATTTAGTGGATGTCTCTAAGCACAAATGCTTCCATACCGACTCGGATAATGGAAGTAGTGGTACATATTTTAGTTTGGGTGCCTACCGCATGGGAGTAAACATCAAACAGCAAGACTATCTCCTGCTTTCGCCTAGCCTATTCGAAAACATTAGGAAAGCAGGAATGAACCGACAAGGTACTTGGCCCGAACGGAAACCTAATTGGAGGCTGTATCCCTCCATTGCGAGTAAGCATCATGCAGCTAGTGAGCATCCGTTGATTTGGGGGGAAACGACATAGTGGTGATTTTCATCTAACTTCACTTTTAGTTGGAATTTTCACTCTTTACAAAAAGCGGATTTTGTAAAGAGTTTGGCTTTTATAAGTATACGCTAAGGGGTTTATCTGCAATTTTAACATCACGCCTATTAGACGTAATGTAAAGAGTTCTATAAAAGATAGTTTCTGCGAGCTGTTAACTTCTTATCATTAGTAGGATATTTCGTGGATTCAAAAGTTGATAACTATTGAAAAACAGTTAGTTGCATTGATTTCAATTATGTTAATTTTGTAGGAAATTTAATATTTTGAGCAGCATATAGAATAATGCTGGCTTTCAGAGAATAAATCAAATAGTAAATGGATACAAAACTTAAGAGATATAAAGTATATAACTTCAGGTCAATAGCGGAAAGTGATTGGATTGAAGTTTCTGACAATTCGTGCTTGGTTGGCACAAACGAAGCTGGAAAAACTAATCTATTAATAGCATTGTGGAAGTTGAACCCTGCAAATAATGAACCTATTATACCGCTTGATGACTTTCCACGTGATTTATATAGTAACTACAAAGCGGATAAACATGAAAATGATGTTTTCATTTCTGCTGATTTCATTTTGGAGTCTAATTTTTCTTTGGAAGTAGCAAAAAGTCTAAAATGTGACCCAAAACAAGTTGAACAGGTTTTGGTGGAAAGGCAATACAATGGTATGCATAGAATTTCCTTTCCATATTCCAAAATAGATAGTTATCCCATAACCACTTTAACAGACCTTTACGAGGGGTTCCTAGATAAATTAAGCAGCCATGAGGTATTTACGAAAGAGCCTGAGGAGCTTCGATTAGCAATAAACAAATTCATAGAGGGCCAAAAAAAGAAATTCCCAACTGATGAATTTTCTAAAGAGTTGGTAGTTTCATTAAAGGATGATGTAATATCGTTTGCTGAGAAAAATTTTGGTAAAAAACAGAACTTACCGAATTTTTTTAGCTTTCATCTTCTTAGTCCGCTTATCAAAATGAACGAGGCTTTTGAGGGGAAACCAGTTGGAAGCAATGCTAAGGTAGATGAGGCAATATTAAATGAAATCCCAAAGTTTGTTTACTATTCGGATTATGGAAACCTTGATAGCGAAATTTATCTTCCGCGCGTGATTGAAGATTTTGGACGAGAAGGTTTAGGTGAATCGGCAAGAGCAAAAGCAAGAACCTTAGATGTACTATTTAAATATGTTAAGTTATCTCCCAAAGAGATTTTTGAGCTTGGAAATGAAAGCAAGACCATAGTTGAAACACTAGATTACAATAAAAATGTAGTAAGTACAGAGGAAAAAGCATTATCAGAAGATGAAATAAGTGAGTGGGCAGATAAAAAAAGAGAAAGAGGTATATTACTTCGTTCAGCAGCCACACAACTTACGCAACGATTTAAAAAATGGTGGCTGCAAGGCGATTATATTTTTGACTTTCAAGCCGATGGGAGACACTTTAGAATTAATGTTTCTGACTCATTACGTCCTGAACCAATAGAACTTGAAGGAAGAAGCAGAGGATTGCAATGGTTTTTTAGTTTTTTCTTGGTTTTTCTTGTGGAAACAAAGGAAGGACATTCAAACACGATTTTATTACTTGATGAACCCGGTCTATCCTTACATCCTTTAGCTCAATACGATTTAGCAAAGTTTTTTCGCAAACTTTCAGAGGATAACCAACTGATATATACATCGCATTCACCTTTCTTGGTTGACATGGATAATCTAGCTAACGTTAAAGCTGTATACATAGATTCTGAAACTGGCCGAACAAAAGTTTCCTCAAACTTAAGACATAAAGAGGTTGATGCTGAAAAATCAATTTTTCCAGTTCATGCCGCATTAGGATTAACTGTATCGGACACTTTACTATTAGGATGTTTACCTGTTCTAGTTGAAGGACCAAGTGACCAAATTTATTTGAGCTTAATAAAAAGGTATCTTATTGGCACAGGAGACTTAAAATTTACTAAAGAAATCGTGTTTATTCCGACTGGTGGTGTTCGTGGGATGGGGCCTGTTACTAAGTTGGTTATGTCTAGAGACGAAACACTTCCCTATGTCCTTCTAGATTCTGACAGGATTGGTAAGGAATATAGTAACGTTCTTAAGAAAGGTAGATACAAGGACGAAACAGATAAAGTTTTAGAAGTTGCTGACTATCTAGGGGATAAAGCTTATGAAATTGAAGATCTTGTTCCTTCAGACGGTATAATTGCAATGATAGATAGGCAATATAGAGCAGATGAATATTTTGATGATTATTATGTAAAGGATGAGCCCATTGTCGACCAAATTGAGGCATGGGCTAAGAAGAACTCTGTGAGCTTAGAAGAAGGATGGAAAGTTGACGTTGCAAGAATGTTTCAAAATAAGTTTGATAAACTAATGGACAATATTCCAAAGAAAACAGAGGACAAATGGAAAAGCATTTTTCAAAAATTGACATCCTAATAGTATTGTCGTATTGAAAATTTCTGTTTTATGATTGATTTTGAATGATATTACTAAAAATTACAACGATGTCAAGTGCACTTAATCCGAACCATAATTGAACTTGTTAGATTTATTCAAACTCTTTACAAATTGCACCTTCTGTAAAGAGTTGAATGTGCACTGGGAATTTTATATCTTACCAAAAAATTACAAATCGACGATAGTCAATGGAAATACTAGAAAAAGATTTCAGTTCCGATAGATACTCCTCTATTTTAGGAAATTTGAGGGATAACGACTATTTGGTACAAATGGATGTAGATATATTATTATCAGATTTTCTCAAGAATAGAGCTATTTACCTAAATAACATAAGTGTGGAAAAAGCGGAAATCGTAAGAAGAGCACTTTTTGAAAATAGTAGTCGCCGTAAGTCTTAATAGCCTGTCATTACTTTCTTGAAACTTCCCAAATAACTTCAATAAACTCCTTTATGATTGCCTTTAAGAGCTGAGCCAATCTTTTTAAAACTTCAATCATGGTCTAAAAAGTTTAAGAGGGTTTCCAATATCAATAACGCATACCCAGAAATAGTACTTACCTTCTCATTATGCTCGGCCTCCTCCCAATTCGACAAAAAACCCAATTCCAAAAGCACACTAGGTATGTTCTGAGTTTTACGTAAAACTTGAAAATTGGCATACTTTACGCCTCTTGTTCTAAACCCCAGTTTATCATTTAATCCGCAGGAAAACTCTTTTGCTAGCTCCTCTGATTTCCTGTCGGTTCCATCAAAGTAAACTTCAATTCCCTGAGCTGCTTTTCGAGCGGACTGATTGCAATGAACAGAGACAAACACATCGGCTTCTAAAGCATTAGCAAGTTTGGTTCTATCTCCCAAGGAAATTAGCGTGTCCGAATAACGGGTAAGATAAATTTCCAAAGTATCCTCGAACAGCAGCTTGTTGAGTCGAATAACCTCCCTAGCAATATTCAAGACTATTTCTTTTTCCTTCAGGCCATTAATGCCGATTGCACCAGTATCAGAGCCTCCATGTCCTGGATCAATAATAACAATTGGCTTCTGATTTTTTTCCTGTCCTATGACCTGAGGAAAACCAGCGGCTATAATCCAAATCAAACAGTAAAACCAGAATTTCTTCATTCGCTAAAATTTTATGTGCGTGTTGCGCAATTTTCATCGATTTATGTGAATCATTTGAAATCCGTGAATTTTTAACGCATTCAACTGTTAATTTTTAGTCGATTCTCTGCATTCGCTCCTTTTCATTTCAAATTCGTCAACAAGTATTCATCAACCGCCTAAATCAGGCATTAAAAAACGAACAGTTATGAAAAAACTTAACAAGTCATTTTGGTTGTTGCTTTTGGCAACGGCCCCAACCTATGCCCAGATAGGAGGTATTGAAGATTCGGTAGCCGATATTTCGGATACCATACGAACTATTTTCCCCATGATTCTTGGGGTCATCTTCCTTGTGGGTTTTCTATTTAATGCTGGACACTTCTTCGGTGAGAATTCAGATCTTAAAAAGGGGATTACTCGTGTATTGGTTTTTGTATTGATTGCAGGCGCCGTAGTAGGCATCTTCACGTACCTGATAACCCTAGTGGTATAATGAGGACTTTTCAGATTTATCGCAACATTCGTAAACGGGCATTGATATTCGGACTTCCGGTTTCTTTGTTCGCATTGCAAATGGTAGCGGTCATCGGCTCACTATTGATGGTAATTTTCTCGTTCAGCCTTCTATTGGTCATGGCCGCCATTGCAATCAACCTTATGCTTTATGTGTTGCTCTTAAAGTTGGCCCATCAGCCGCATATCCTACATATACAAAAGGTTTTTCCAACGGCTATTTCTAACAAAAAAACAACCGTGCTGCATTATGAGGATTAATCTCACCCAACACTATCCGATTGTTGATATACAGGAGAATCTGCTCTTTGCCAATAATGGCAATCTAGTATTGTGCTATAAGGCCGATTTGCCTGAGGTCTATTCCTTGTCTTCAACTGATTTTGAAGATTTGCACGGCAGTTGGTTTCAAGCCCTAAAATCCTTACCTGCGGGAACGGTTATCCATAAACAGGATATTTTTCAAAAGCTGGAATATTCGGCCGATCGTTTGCCGAATTCCACCTTCTTGGAGAAGGCGACGCACCAACATTTTAAGGGTAGAGAATATATCTCACACCAATCCTACCTTTTCTTCATCTGGCCCAAGAATAAAGGCTTGAACAAGTCCAAGTATGTAAACCCCTTCAAAGGTGTATCAAAAGCTATTCCCCAAACAATGGAGGATTCCGCAGAGAGTTTTATGGCATCCGTCCGTGATGCGGTAGGTCTCCTCAATAACAGCTACAAATTTGATTTTACATCGCTATCGGAAAAGGAAATACTTTCCCTTACCGATACGTATTTCAACGGATTCAATGAGGGGTTCGATACCGATATCGTCCTGAATAAAGAACATGCTCAGATAGGTAACCATTATTTTGATGTGCTGGCCGTTAACAACGAATTGTGTTTTGGTGACACCGTAAGCAGTAGCAAAACCAACGACGCTTTTACTTCCGATGATTTTGTCTTTCATCAAGGCTTTATCGATGGTCTAGGGTTGGATTTAAACGAAAACCATATCGTTAACCAGATTATCTATTTAGACGATAAGCACAAGTGGCGAAAGCTGCTTGAAAAACGGTTGGAGGAATTGAGCAAGAGTTCCAATTTTGGAACGCAGAACAAGGTCGTTTACGAGAAAATCAATGTCATATTGGACCAAATTAACCAAGATGACAATGCTCGAATAATTCGAGGCCATCTCAACGTAGTTTTTTGGAGCGATCAAAAAGCCGATTTAGCTAAAATTGCATCCCGAATAAAGACGGAGTTCAAGGAGCTTGACATCATACCGTATTACCCGAAAGGGGAGGAGCGTAAAAACTATTTACTTAATAGTTACTGTTGTTTCTCCTCAAACTTTGCGGACGAAGATTTGTATGTGACAGACCTTAAACATGCGCTCTGTCTGCTCATCAACAATACCAATTACAAATCGGATGCTACGGGTATTATTTTCAACGATCGCCAACATAATATTCCTGTTCTTAAGGATGTTTGGGACGAAAAGAAGCGGCGCATCAAAGCTCGAAACTTTGCCATATTAGCCCCAACAGGAGAAGGTAAATCATTTTTAGCGAACAACATCCTTCGACAATACTTTGAAAGTGGTGTCCGGTTGGTCATTATTGATTTGGGAGGGAGCTACTCCAAGTTTGCGAAACTATACCCAGACCAATATATCACTCTGCGCTATGAACAGGGCAAAAACCTAGGCATTAATCCGTTTTACATAAACAACCTACATGACCTAAGCCCGGAGCGGTTGGAAGACCTAACGGTTTTCCTTTTGGAGCTCTTCGCTTCGGGTCTTAAGGTCGCCAAAGCCCAAGAGGTGGCTTTAAAGAAAATCCTTCAGCAGTACTATAAGCGCAACCCAACAGAGACACATTCCTTAGAGGCATTTTACAATTTCGTGCGAGAAACAAAGGAAACCTTGTTGGACGATCTAGGTATTGATACCGACTATTTCAATACCACAAACTTTCTTCACATTATGTCGGAGTACGTGGGAGAAGGTCTTTATAGTTTCTTGTTCGAGGTTAGTGAAGACCAGTCTTATAAAATTGAGGACAAACGCCTTATCGTTTTTGAACTGGATGAAGTGAAGGATAACAAGGAGGTGCTCTCCGTAATGCTCAAACTCATTAAGTCCGCTATACAACGAACTATCTGGCGCAACCGTGCAGAAAAAGGAATTATTCTTTTCGATGAATTCGCAAAGCAATTGAAGTTTGACAATGTGTTGGAAAGTGTTGAATTCTACTATCAGGCCATTCGTAAGCAGAACGGGGCTATTGGCATTATACTGCAATCCATCAACCAATTACCGAGTAACTCAACATCCGCCAGTATACTTGAAAATACCCAAGTCCTCTATAGCCTTAGAAACGAAAAGGGTTATGATGAATTGGTCAAAAGGTTAAGCCTTTCAAGTCACGACTTAAATCAGTTGAAGTCCATCAAGAACGATTTAAAGGGCAAAAGGAAATACACTGAAATCTTTATTAAGATAGGGAAGGAGAGCAACATATTTCGGTTAGAAGTTCCACCGGAAGTATATGCTGCCTACCTCACGGACGGCACCGAGAACGAGGCCATAATGGCCATTTATAAGAAAACTAAAAATATGGAGTCGGCTATCATTGAGTTTGTAAAACAGAAATTTCAAAAATCATATTCACACACTTAAAATTACTATATCATGAAAATTACAGTCAAAACTATCATCGTATCTGCATTCTTGCTTCTTGCCAGTACCGGGCACCTAAAAGCACAGGGAATGCCTGTTTATGACAACACAAGTTTTATCTCCTTGGTGAAGCAATTGGTGGAGTCCGCCAAACAGACCTCTGAAATGATTAAAACTGTCGAGTTTTTGAAACAGGCAAAGGAGACTATTGAAAAAGTCAACAATGCCGTTAAACAATATGAAGCTGTTAGGGAGATTAACCAAAACAATGAAGCTTTAGTGAACATGGTACGAAGAGATTTGAGGGATATATTGAATTCGCCCTATATCCACCCTAATGAGATAGATGCGGTTTCCAACGCTTTCAATACAATAATCGATGGCTCACTTCGGAATCTTGAATTTATGAACCAGGTACTTTCAAACGACTTCTTAAAGCTAAATGATGCAGAGCGCTTGGCCATTTTGGAAACACAACGCGACGATTCCCAAAAAATGGTCGCTGATATTACCCTTAAGAACAAGCGGTACAAATTGATTATTTCTTTTCGGGAGATGCAGGACAAAGTCAACACTAGGGAAACAAATTATTAAACACACAAGAGATGTTTTTATCCATCGGGTTAGAATATGTTGATACGGTTTTTCAGACCATTAAGGATAGTGATTTTATGTCCTATACCATTGGTGGAATGAAGTTCCTTGCCGTATTGTTTTTTCTAATCAACATCGTGAAGAAGTATTATGAAGGCGGAGCAAGCAGGGAGGGAGTTACTTGGGGATTGACACCCACAGAATTGATTAAAAACTTTGCGGTGGTCTTAGTGGTTGTCTTTTCAACGCAGGTACTTGATGCATTCGATTCTATTTTGGTGGCCATAGAAGGACAATATAGAGGAACTGCACCTATTCTATTACCACTAGAATTACAAGACATCGCGGTAGAGGAGGATTTAGGGCTATTGGATGCGACCACGAAAGCGATGGGTATTTTGTATGAATGGCTTACGACCCCTTTCTTAGGAATACGAATGATAGCCTTGGGACTCGGCCTATTTCTCTGGATGTTGGATTTGTTCATCTACCCTATGTTTTTGGCGGAACGCTACTTTTTATTAGGAATTATGCAGGCCTTCTTTCCATTGGTCATTAGCATGGCTGTTTTTGAAAAGTTTCGGGAGATGGGGTATCGTTTCTTTAAACTATATGCTGCCGTGTATATGATAGTACCCGCTTTCTTTCTGGTCAATGTTTTTGTAAATGAACTGTATAAAGAAATAACGGAAAATTTTTGGCCCAATCTGTTTGGAACCGATTTTGGTAGCGAACTTTTTGCACCTGTCATTGAACTCGCAGGAGTAGGCTTTATCATTCTTATAAAATTTAAACTTTACAAACGAGCGAGCACTTTTACTTTAAGATTGTTTGTACACTAAACTAAAAGCAATGAAGAATAGAATAGCTCCATACAAGAATATTTACAGCGTATTGAAAATTAACCGCTTTATAGTTTTGGCGGTAGTAGCGGCCTGTTTATCGACCTGTATTTTTTCGATTCTCACAGTGTTGCGCTTTAACCGTAGCATGCTCAACAGCACATTTGCCGTGAATACCGATGGCTCTATTATTCCATTGAAACTGGTTTCGCAAAAAGAGAACATGGAGGTTGAGGCACTTTCACACCTAGACCTATTTCACCAATACTTCTACGGAATCGATGAAAGTAACTACGAGAAAAATCTAGAGAAAGCGTTGTGGTTGGGCGACAGTTCTGTGGATAATGTGTACCGGCAGAAAAAAGCAGATGGAGTATACAATAGATTACTCCAATACTCTCTGGTTCAAAAGGTTATTTCCGTAAATACAGAATTGACTTTAACTTCAAAAACGACATCATTTCGGACCGAAGTTATTTTTGAAATCAATAGAGGGTCTATCGTTGACCAATACCAATTAATTACTTCTGGGACTTTGATTCCTGTAGACAGGAACTTTCCAAATAATACCCATGGACTATTAATAACCAACTTCTTTGAAAACTCTCTTAAAAAGATAAATAATCAACAATAAATTCAAATGAAACTAGATAGAAATAAACTAATATTTATCACGGTAATCGCTTCAGTGGTCCTATTCATTGTCTGCTATGCCGTTTTTGTGATGGGCGATAGAGAAGAAACGCAAACTGAATTGACCCAACCTTCGGTACCGGAATTGAAAGAAGAACAAAAAAAGTATTCCTCTAAAATAGAAGCCATCGATGACCTAAAGGAGGTGCGTGAATCAAACGCCCCAAGTATGTATGATGAATCCCTTTTGGATTCTAAAGGAGTATACGACCCTTTATTTCAGGAAAAGGAACGCCAGCGAATTGTAGATAGTATTTATTCAGAGGGAAGGATAAACTACGAATCTGGTGATTATAGTAATGCTTCAAATAACAACCGTACTGTCACAATAAAAAACGCTGTTAAAGATGAAAATAAAAAAACTCCTATTGATTTTAGCAAGGCGCATCAAGCGTTTTTTGACTTTGAACCTAAATCTATTTCTGCAACTATATCTGAAGAATCAAACCGAACCACAGATGATTTTATAGTTGTTGAAGTCAATGGTGAACAAACGGTAAAAAACGATAGTAGATTGGAATTACGATTGGCGGTAGGTGCTTTGATTGATGGGGATTCCATTCCCCGGAATTCTTTGGTTTACGGTTTCGTAAGTTTTAAAACAAATCGGGTATTCATTAGTATTACCAACATTAATCATAACCCTGTTAATCTGAAAGCTTTTGATTTGTTGGATGGTAATGAAGGTATCCACATTAAAAATAGCTTTACAGCAGAGGCTAGGGGTGAAGTCTTGGATGATATTGTTCAAGACATCAATATTCCAGGTGTTCCTCAAGTAGGCGGAATCAAACAAGTATTTCGCCGAAACAACCGCAATGTGAAAGTTACCATTTACAATCAATATCAGCTCATTTTAAAACCTAGTCTATGAAAACCATTGTAATCATTATCTCAATGTTGTTATTAGGGCAATTAAACGCCCAAGGGTTAAAAACTATTTATACCAATGAAAATAATGCTGTGGCCCTATTCTTTCCTGATGAAATTCGACAGGCGGTGGTAGGGTCACCGAACTTTACTTTTAGTTATAACAAGGAAAATCCACAGCACGTTGGTTTATTGCAGGGTGTTAAGGGTACTGAGAGTAACTTACTTGTTATCACTTCATCGGATGAGGTCTTCTCCTATATTCTCAAGTATCGCAAATCTTTGGATACTTTAACGCATTTCGTCGCCAAGCAAGAGCGAATAGGATTAGAAAAGCCAATTAGCATATCAGTTCCTGAAAATGTGGTGTCTGCAAAAACCGATGCGCTTTTTACAAAATCTTCAAAAGTTGGCATCAACTATCGTGTAAAGTACTTTGAAAAGTTCAGCAACTATCATTTGGAGCATAACCGAAATAGCCAAGAGAAAAATCGGAAACAAGGAGTTGTATTGCATCTCAAAGATTTAGTTTATGACCGAACTGAGTTATATGCCATTGTTGAAATCAAGAACAGATCAAAGATTGATTTTGAGATCGATTATTTAAAAATTTTCAAGATTAACGGAAACAAGCGGAAGAAATCGTCCTATCAAAAGATAGAAATGAAGCCCATTTATAGGCATCATATGCCAGAGATAATTAGAGTAGGAGAGAGCCAAAGCTTTGTTTTGGTAGTTCCAAAATTTACCTTCGGAGATAAGGAAAAAATATTGTTAGAACTCAAGGAGTTCAGAGGTAATAGATTGCTACAATTAATCTATGATTGACACATTCTATAACGAATCATTTTGGGGAGGTAGGATACAAGTTAGTAATTTGAGTTTTAGATTTATTTTATTATTTGATAGCTTCTTCGATTCAAAAGGGATAAACAATTCAAGTTAAAATTTATATTTTCCCTTTAATGAAAAAAGGCTAGAGGTTCCATAAGTCAGAAGAAGCGAAAATCAACTCTCATTAATTAAATCTGCATTTTTTGTTTCTCCTTTTTTGAGTTTATTGCTAAAAATTGAATGGCAAAATTGATGATAATGCACCTATGGCTTAAGTTAATAAATCGTAAAAAAGTCGATTTAACCACTTTAAAGAATCCTTTTATTTCTTTTTTTAGCTCAGTTCCTCTTAGTTACCAAAAGCTTTTGTCCATCCTATTCCAATCTGATATCCAGATTGCGCTTTATCATTAATGAGCGGTACTAAGCTGTAAAGCCCAATACTGTTAGAATTGTTAATTTTATACTTTGGAGAAAAAGAAAGACCATAATTAAAAAAGGTTTCTTTGTTGGAATAATCTCTTTCAAAACCTATTCTTTCATTAACTAATGTACCTTTTGTATAGGCAAAACTTAATCCTACAGGAACTTCAAAATTTAGCTGTATTTTATTGAAATTTATGGAGTAACCTATATTTACTGTTGGTAGTATTCGCATATCTATATCATTCTTTAAATAAGCATCTGGTTCAGATTCTCCTTTAAAGTCAAAGTAAGCTGAAAGAGCAAAAGAAAGTGTAAAATGATGTTTGTTTTGCGATAGTGGTATGGTGTACTTTCCGTAACCACCATAATATAGGGCTTCATCTCCTGCCGCAAGCACCCCTATTTCCAATGAATTATTATTTACTCTATCATTTTGAGAGTATAGAGTCGTACCAACAAACAATAAACAAATGTGTATAATTTTTCTAATTGCTAAAAACATAGTTCAATCCTTTTTTAAATATTTGGTTTGCAGAACCACTATGCCCGCTTTCTTCTATTAATTCGTTTTTATGTATAAAATTTGGAAAATTTCTACTATCCATACGTAGATTCATTTCTTCAAAAGAAGCCAGCATAACCCCTCCTTCTAAAGTTCCCATTCCATTGTAAAACTTTACTGCTAAATCTGTATTTGTATCCGCATAGGTTTGTTCAAACTCAAACAGCACACCAGAGTCGAACCAATAGGATGTTCCGCTTGCTATAAACTTATTAAATGGATTTGATATCCTATCCTGAGCCATTACGTACTGCGTGAATAACCCACCAAAAGAATGGCCAATGAGTGTTTTATTATTAGTTGTATCTATATTGTATCGTGACTCTAGTTCCGGTATTAATTCATCTTTTATAAATTGATAAAAATTACTAGCGCCACCTGAACCATGTGCATATGCTGTTGGTGTATAATCTCTATTTCTTTCTTTTATATTACCTATGGCAATAAATATGCAAGAAGGAATACTACCATTTTGAGCTTTTTCAGAAATGATATTGGCAATGGTATTAAATCTAGTGTCACCATCTAAACTAATTATCAATTGATTGGATGAATCAGTTGCATAATTCTCGGGTAGATACACATAAATAGGATAACGATCGCTTATAATAGTGGATTCTATACTAAATTTTTCTGTGGTGCCTATGACCCCAATGCTATCGTCATTTGAACAGTTGAAAAAGACGATTGGAAATAATAAAAAGCGTATTAATTTCATGTTTTAAAGTTTCGGCAAAGGTCTAGAAATCTTAAACCTTAAAACTTATTCTAAATCAAGAAATCACCCATTATTAACTTTTCTTTTTTAGGTACTCTTTTTTCACTCTGCTATACGTTTCAGGTGTCATACCTAAATAATTTGCAATTAATTTTTGAGGTATTTCTTCAAGAAAATCTTTGGATTTGACAATCGTTTTAAAAAAAAGCTCATACCTGTTATAAGCATTTTTGTGTTGCAATAGTAAAGACCTTTTTTCACGTTCTAAATGAACTTGTTCAAATAACTTAGTATAGATATAACAAAACGGTTGACTTTCTAATAATAATTTTTGAATAGCTGTTTTTTCGAAATATAGAATGTCAACATCTGTTAATGCCACTTGTATTTGGTTTGAAGGTGAATTCTCCATATAACTAGTAAAGTTGTTAAAACTCATACCTGTAAGTGAAAAATCGATTGTAAATATCTCGTGTTCAATAATTACGTATTGATGAACCGTTCCCTTTAGGATGAAACTTGTTTTGGTTTCTATTTGTCCAATATTGAGAATAGCTTCCCCTTTTTTATAGCTTTTCTTTTTTAAAACTTTAGAAATAGGTTCAAATTCCTCTTCAGTTATAGGGTAAACCTGATTAAAAAAATCAAATAGAATCTGAATTTCTTTTGGATGGGCTTTTTGCATGAGATTGATGGTTTTTACTACCTAATGTTTATGGCTAGTAGGGTAGATGAAAGCGGTAGGCTTTCAATATTACACTTAGTCTAAGCGCTGTGTTTTTAACTTATTCATTCTTAAAAAGCCAAATTTAAAATTTGGAGGTAAATGATAATAAGCACAAACCTTCCGATTTGCACTTATTAGAAATGTTCTATACACTTTTGTAGGATAGTTTTTTTATTCAATCGGGATGAACAAATCTACAATGAATTTATTCTCTGGGTGTTCTCTGTAATCATTTTGATAAATTTCAAAAGGGTTTTCTACGCTTTTTTTGTATCCATTCTCATTCATCCAAATAAAAAGACCTGTCCAAGATTTTTCAAATTCGTTAGGTGTGATTTCAAAACGACCAACAATACATTTTCCTTTGTTAATGGTCAACTTATTAATCTCGCCTTCTGCTTCAAAAGGTTCATTCGTTGTCAAAATTATACTCATACGAACTTTGTCGTTTGACGTGACTTTAAAACTGTCGTAGAAAATTCTACCCATTTTAGCTTTCGAATCCTTAAGTAATCCTTTTGGTACTGCCCACTTTGTAAGTTTTTCAAAAGCGTTTTCAATTCCGTTTATTCCAACATGAGTTACTCCGGCTAGATTTAATTTAGGTGTTTCTTTAATTTCAATGTTTGCATTCATTTTTATCCAATTTTTATGATTATTAATGATGCAAATATATTTTTCATAATCAGGATACTCTTGACCATTCTTGCTTTCCAATTGACGAATCTTGCTAAACCTGTTTGGATTTTGTTTTCTGAATTCTTTTGGGCTTATTCCATAAAATTTTTTAAATGCTCTTGTAAAAGTAGAATTATCATTGAATCCATATTTAATAGATATTTCTGTTATCCTAATATTCCTATGTATCAAATCTAAAACTGACTTTTCAATTCTTCGTCTGGTAACATATTCGTTCAAAGTTTCTCCAGTAATAAACTTAAATATTCTGTGAAAATGGTACGGAAGAAAAAATGCTTTTTCCATCAATTTTCAGGAATCGAAAAACGACCCGAACCAAACCGAGGCAGTCAAACTATCACTATTCAGTTTTGTTCCCTCGGTCACTTATAACTTTAAATTCAAATAAGATGAAAAATACATATGTATATACAATTGGATTACTAATAGTTGTCTTTACCTCATGTGAAGAAGTCATTGGGCTTGACCTTACCAACGTAGCATCTCAAGTGGTCATAGAGGGTTTTGTTACAGATAAACAAGGACCTTATACTATACAGATAAGTAAAACTGTGGATTTCTATGAAGCTAACAGTTTTCCACTCCAAGAAAATGCTGTTGTACGAATATTCGATGACAGGGGAAACGACGAGATACTTAGCGAAACTAGTCCGGGTATGTATGAGACTACTTCATTACAAGGTGAACGCGGGGCTACCTACACGTTGGAAGTAGCGCTAGAAGGAAAAGTTTACACAGCCATCAGTAAAATGCCCGAAGCGTTGATACCTTTGGATTCAATTAATACAGAATTTTTAGAGGAATCGATTTTCAATGACGAGGGCTATTACGCGAGCGCTTTCTTCAATGATATACCGGATTTGGATGAATACTTTCGACTACAGGTTTTGGTCAATGGCGAAGTATACTTTTTTATAGATGAGGAGGATGAGGGCGCCAAACCTGAAGAAGATATTAATTTCTGGCTTACCAACGATAAGTTCACTGACGGAAACCTTCAGGATTATGAATTTCCACATACCTTGAAAGTTGGCGATACAGTACATGTAACTTTGGCAAATTTAGACCGTAGCACTTTTGACTACTATCGAACTTTGGTTGATGTCATCTACGGTGACGGAGTGGCACCGTCCAACCCGATTTCAAATATGAAAGATGGGGCACTTGGGTATTTTGGTGCGTTTTCGGTCACGGCTAACAGCCTTGTGGTTGAGTGAACCTGTGATGTTTATAGTAAAGAGGGTTTCCTTTTTAAGTTGGCTTCCATCTTTAGGAAATTATGTTTTTACTTTCATCTCTGGAAATGACAGTGATACAATGAAATTTTGGGATATCGAGAAAAGGATAATAATGAATAGAAAGAATGAAGATTTTAACTCCGTCGTTCAGCTGAAGTCACTTTTAAGCAAAATTCAAACCCAGCACCTTTATAAGCTAAACTACACCATAAAATAGGTTTAGTTAGCTTTTTAAGGTTCAAGAAATCATTGGGTAGGTGTGTTAAATTAGCGCTAATAAAAACAGACAAGTCTGTTTTGTGTAAATATATTCTATCTTCGCACTATGAAAAAGCCAGGCGTAAAAGAACGAATAGTTGAAACAGCTTCGGATTTGTTTTATAATCAAGGATATAACCAAACCGGAATAAACCAGATTATTGATGAAGCAGGTGTTGCCAAATCTAGCATGTACCAACACTTTAGGTCTAAAGAAGACGTTGCCGTAGCATATTTAGTAGAAAGGCATTCGGTGTGGATGGAAAACTTGGAGAAGTCCGTTTCCAGTAAGAAGGAAGCAAAAGATAAAGTCGTTGGCATTTTTGACTATTTAACGGAGTGGTTGACTGATGTAAACTATAGAGGTTGTGGATGGCAAAATATAATAACCGACCTTCCCTCTAATCATACTAAAATTATGAATCAAGCTATCTTTCATAAAACTGAGCTTTTAAGATGGGTACAGAATCAGCTTATTTTAGATGGAAGTTATACAAATAAAAAATCTAAAGATTTGGGTGGGGAAGTTATGGTTTTGATTGAGGGTGCCATCATCCTTTCAGAAATCCACAAACATTCATGGCCAATTAAAGCAGCTAAGAAAACTTGTAAGAAAATACTAATTTAATTTTTTTTTGAATACTAAAAACAGACCTGTCTGTATTATAATTGAAAAATAACCGATAATTAGTATGGATATATAAACATGTGTAAAAAAATAATAATGAAACAAATAGTACCACCTTTTACAAAAGAAACCGCAACCGAAAAAGTACAATTGGCAGAGGATGCTTGGAACAGCAAGAATCCGGAAAAGGTCTCTATGGCTTATTCTATTAATTCTGTATGGAGGAATAGGGATAAATTTCTTGTCGGTAGGAATGAGATAGTTGATTTTCTTAAGGATAAATGGGATAAAGAACTGCATTATACACTAAGAAAATACCTTTGGTCCTTTACTGAAAATAGAATATCGGTACGGTTTGAGTACGAATGGCAACATTCTGAAACGAGACAATGGTTTAGAACACATGGTAATGAGCATTGGGAATTTGATTCAAATGGGCTCATGAAGATTCGTGATATGAGTGCCAATGACATAAAAATAATAGAATCAGAACGCAGATTTATTAATTAATAATATTATAATTATGAAAAGTATCAATTGGAAAAATGCAATTACAGCAGGGATTGTTGGAACAATTTTATTTGATATTGTCGGTTTGTTCATCACAGGAGAATGGTGGGATATTCCTAAGTTATTGGGAGCAAAAACTGACTTAGGCTTAGCTTATGGGGTTATTGGTCATTATGGAAATGGCATTTTGTTAGCGATACTTTTTGCAGGAATTGCTCCGTCGCTGTGGGGACCAAAATGGTTTAGACCAATGTTTTTTATGACTGCAGAAACAATTGCCTTAGTATGGCTGTTTATGCTTCCGTTATTGGGAGCTGGAGTTGCGGGTATAGATATGTCGCCAATGACACCTTGGATAACCTTAATTAGACATTTGGCATTTGCATTACCGCTGATTTTCTTCATTAATTACAAATTAACACCATCTAGAAACGATTAATAGGTTAGGGAAGGGTTTTCTTACGGATTACTCTTCCCTTTTTTTATAAATAGGTAGTTCAATAATGGTATGTTATATTTCACATATAATTGTTTGTATTTTTGTTGCTAAATCGATTCGTAATAATTTGATTCATGAGAGTTTTTCAATTTGATAGTGAAAAATACGGTTTTGAACTCATGATGGATCTTCATAGGTTCGGGACTAGTCCTAATTTGTATTTTGAGCCGGAAACGCATACGATAGACTTCTTTGAAATAATGTTTTTGGAACAGAGTAGGGGAGATATCGTACTAAACGATTATAAAACCGAGCTATCACCGCTAACTGTGTTGTTCGCTTCTCCACATCAAAAAAAAAAAAATAATATTACCGATGCTAAAGGGTTCCACTTAGTTTTCAAAGATGACTTCTTGGATAACTTTTTTTCAGATAAATTGTTCGTACATAGACTACAATATTTCTACAACTCAGCACAACCTCAATTTTTTCAGATAGACCGCTCAGATTACAATCTCATCAAAATTTGTTTGAATGAGATTAATACGGAAATAGAGAATTATAAATCTGATAGTAAACATATCATTCGCTCGCTGCTCTATTTTGTTTTATCCAAATTGAACCGTTTATACGCCAAGCACTTCGGATTATCTATGGAAACTCAAGGTAGTACTGAAATATATACATTTAAGAAGGAACTTGAAGATAAGATTAGAAGCGTACATAAAGTGGAAATATATACCTCCTTAATGAACATTGACCGGAACAGGCTGAACAGGATTTTAAAGTCCTATAACGGATTAACGGCACAGCAAATGATTCATCGAAGATTGTTGCAGGAAGTAAAAACCGAATTACTGTACACTAACAAAACGATATCCGAGATAGCCTTAGACCTGAATTTTAGCGAACCGAACAATCTTTCTCGGTTCTTCATGAAACATTCTGGTAAATCACCTTCTGAATTTAGAAAGGGAAAATGATATAAATGAACACTAAATTGATAGGATTACGAAAGTGTTTCTAAACGACCTTTGCTAAAAAGGAAAACTTATGTTACAGCGATTTATGCTAAGTACTTGTTTACTGATGAGCGTTTACGCGTTTGGACAGTTTTCAAGAGAAATTCCAATGACTCCCGACCAATGGGAGTTTTCAAAAAATACGAAATATGAATTTAAAAAAGTCGACGGCCGACGGTCTATGGAATTGGACGGCAGAGCAACGCTTACCGATTTCTCGTTTAAGAATGGTACCATACAGGTTGACATCTACGCTAATTATTTAAGAAGCTTTGCAGGTTTGTTTTTCAGACAACAAAATGGAAATAGTGATGAGGTGTATATGAGAATGCATAAAAGCGATAAGTTCGATGCATTGCAGTACACACCAATATTTCATGGCGAAAGCAACTGGCAGTTGTATAAAGAACATCAAGCCAAGGTTGTTTTTAATAAAATGGGGTGGAATACGCTTAGAGTGGAAGTGGTTAAGTACACGGCATATATTTACGTTAATGAAGAGTTGGTAGTGGTGGTTCCAAAACTAAAAGCGGAGAATGGAAAAGGTAGCATAGGTCTTTGGGCGGGTTTCGGGAATATTTTTTCATGTATGAAGGTAAATTCTGAGGTTGGTAAGCGTACTAAGGTTTTATATCCAGATAAAGTAATGAAAGAAGTTATTACCTCTTGGGAGATTTCAGAACCCCAAAGGTATGAAAGTGACAACGTGCTGGATTCTTCTCTTTTTTCAAATGAACACTATACTAAAGTTGCTACGGAGCCATCGGGTCTACTCCCTATTAGCAAGTATGTAGTGAAACCTTCGCAAGGTGGTTTCGAAAAAAATCAGCAGGATTATATCATAGCAAAATTGACACTAAAATCCAAAAAAGAACAAACCAAAAAATTGTTCTTCGATTTTAGCGATAAAATAGTTTTATACTTAAATGGGCAAGAAATTTTTAAGGGAGATAACTCATTTAGGAGTAAGGGAGATGCTTATCAGGGACACGTTTCCATGGAACGTAATAGCGTAATGCTACCATTAAGTAAAGGCAGAAATAGTATTCACGCAGTGGTATTGGAAAAGGCGAACGGATGGGGTCTTATGGGGAAATTTGAAGACTTAAATAGTATTTCTATCAAATAATCTAACGGTTAGATTAAAAATTAAATAATATGTTTAAGAAAAAGGTATTAGCAGTAATTGTTTTAGTAATAGTGATTTCTTGTTCATCTGACGATGACCCACGAGATAACTACCCTCAAAATAAAAATATCTCGTTTTCTGTAACATCTTCGGATAATAACAAACAGTCGGACATATCACTTGAGATACAAGGTGAAGGTGTAAATATCTCTGATTTTTCAAGTAGTGAATCGCATCTACCTTTTACCAAGGACTATTTTAATCAAAGAATCACTTTTTCAACTATATTTAATATTACCTATAGAGATAATTCCGGTGGAGAAGTCGGAGTTCCTTTTGAGCCATATACTATTAAACTGAGTATACGTTCGGACTCAGAAACTATAGTTGAAAAAGAAATTACGATTACAGAATCTGGAGCTACAGATTCTGTACGTTATTCTTTTGATTAAATAACTATCGGCAATGTTGTTGCTGAGCCCAAGGACACAATTAGTAGTTTTAAGCTCAAATCACCCAAGTAATTTTTAAGAATTTATCGTTTCATCATTGTTAATAACACTACAGTTACAGCCTTTACTAAAATGGATGTTGAAATTGGAGAAAGAGAAATACCAATTGGCTCAAATTATAAGGCTGAGGTTATTGACTTTTTGAAAGACAGTTGATTAAGGTTAAACAATTTTAATTCTCAGTAATTTTAAGTTTTTCGCCCATCAGTTTATTTTCAAACATGATAAATAAATATAAAGAGCCTCATTAATGAGGCTCTTTGCAAATGATTCGGGTCAAATTACCATTCAATCCCTGTGAGATGATGTAACCCAATTGGATTAGGTTCTCATATAGTACACATATTATCGATTCATCAAATCTTCAATTTCATCAATCTCAATTGGGATATTTCGCGTTAAATTTAAAGGTTCACCTGTTTCTTGGATAACCACATCGTCTTCTAATCTAATGCCGAAGCCTTCTTCAGGAATATAGATTCCTGGTTCAACAGCAAAGACCATGTTTGCTTTTATAGGTTCCCAAAGTAACCCATAATCATGCGTATCTAATCCCATATGATGAGAAGTTCCGTGCATAAAATACTTTTTATACGCTGGCCAACTTGGGTTCTCGTTTTTTACATCTGCCTTATCAATTAGACCTAGGCCTAATAATTCAGAAGTCATTAGATTACCAACTTCAATATTGTAATATGCCCAAATCACTCCAGGAACTAATAATTTAATGGCTTCATTTTTTACTCGATTTACAGCTTCATAAACATCACGTTGTCGTTTGGTGAATTTTCCATTTACTGGAATGGTACGCGTTATATCGCTGCAGTAATTTGCATATTCAGCTCCTGCATCTAAAAGGATTAAATCACCATCATTACAAGATTTATTGTTTTCTGTATAATGAAGCACATTGGAATTTTTACCACTCGCTACAATTGGGGTATATGCAAAACCTTTAGATCTATTGCTTAAAAATTCATGCATGAATTCTGCTTCAATTTCATATTCAGTTACTCCTGGTTTAATAAAACCTAAAATACGGCGCAATCCTTTTTCTGAGATATCACAAGCTTTTTGTATTAAATCTATTTCGATCGGATCTTTTACAGAACGAAGTCTTTGTAGAATTGGATTACTTTTAGCAACACTATGTGCAGGATATTTATTGAAAAGCCATTTAGTATATCGAGCTTCTCTGGTTTCTGTTTCAATAGATGCTCTATAATGCTCGTTGGTATTAATATGAACAGTATCACATTGTGCCATTAACTCAGCCATTACTCGCTCCATATCCTGTAGCCAATACACGGCTTTAATTCCACTTACTTCAAAAGCACGCTCTTTGGTTAGCTTTTCACCTTCCCAAACGGCAATATGGGCATTGGTTTCTTTTAGGAAGAGCACTTCACGATGAATTTCATATGGAGCGTCTGGAAACATAACTAAAATACTTTCTTCCTGATCTACACCACTTAAATATAAAATGTCTCGATGTTGTTGAAAAGGTATAGTACTATCTGCGCTAATTGGGTATATATCATTGCTGTTGAAAACGGCAAGACTGTTTGGCTTCATTTTAGCCATAAAATTCCTACGGTTTTTAATATAAAGAGCACTATCTACTTGATGATATTTCATTTGAGTTATTTAAAATAGTAAAGGGTTACAATATGAAAAGTAGTGGGTTGTAAAGTGAACTTTTCAATGTTTATTATTTATATTTTGCTTATTCTAATTACGGTAAGCTGGGTTCTGATTATCGGAATCTCGGTGTATAACAATTTTTACAATTGTCTTCCATTATTGGGAAGTAAAAAACGACCCGATGAAACACCAAGGCCGTAAGTATTATTAAAATAAATGATAATTCTTTATTTGAGTAATTCAATCATCTTATCCGCCATTTCAGACGAAGAAGATGGGTTTTGACCAGTTATTAGATTGTTGTCCACAACGGTATGAGAAGAAAAATCTTTTCCCTTACTATATATTCCCCCTAGCGCTGTTAATTTGGATTCCAACAGAAATGGCACCACTTTCTCGGCTCCAACGCCTATTTCTTCCGAATCTGCAAAGGATGTAATTTTTCTTCCCTTTACAAATACATTACCATTAGGAGCAACAGCGTCCACAAGAACAGAGACTCCATGACACATTGCTGCAATTACCTTCTCTTCTTGTATAAAATGTTGTAGTGTATTGTTTAATAACGGATTATTTACAAAATCCCACATTGGCCCGTGACCTCCTGGAAAATATACCAAATCATATGCCGACGGATTCACTTCGTCTAACCTTAAACTAGTATTCATAAGAAACATGGCGGTTTTATCACCTTTAAATCTAATAGTGTCTTCCGTCATCCAATCCTCTGATTCACTGACAGGATCGATCGGAATATTTCCACCTTCAACTGAAGCAATTTCAACATGTATGCTTTCTTCTCTTAGTCTAAAATAGGGTGTCGCAACCTCTTCTAGCCAGACCCCAGTTTTCAGCCCGGATTCACCTAGATTGTTATGTGATGTTGTAATAAAAAGTGCTCTTTTCATGCTTTTTTATATAATTTTATAGTTTTCATATAGACGAAAACAAATATAATTTTCAACCTATATCTTTTTTCTAGATGCTATTCCGTTGATTTGTTCCCTTCTTGAATCTTAAGTCGAAAAAGAATTTACTCTCCTCTAATAAAACTTCTTTAGGGTTAATCGTTTGTTACGAATTTAATGCTCCAATAAATCAATCATTTTAAGCGCAACACCCGATGCAGAGGCAGGATTTTGGCCGGTGACTATGTTTCCATCATTTACAACATACGATTCAAAAGGTTTGGTATGTGTAAATATTCCTCCTTGTTTTATGAGCTCTTCATCAAGCATAAATGGGATTACATCTCCTAAAAAATGGTTGTCAATATCTTCTTCTGCTTTTGTAAATGAATTAATTTTTTTCCCCTTTATTAAGTTAGTACCATCCGACAGAATAACATTGAGCAAAGCACTTGGTCCGTGGCATACTGCGCCAATAACTCTGTCCTTTTCATAGGCTTCTTTAATGATTTTTTTCACCAATGGATTATCGACCATATCTGCCATTAATCCTAAGCCTCCGGGAAAAAAAATCGCATCATAAGCGGACGTATCAACATTACTTAATTCATAGCTGAATTTGAGTCTTTTAAATCCATTGCTTTCCATGAAATTCTTGCTGGTATTTTCAGATGAATTATAACCAACATAAGGTGGGGTGCCGCCAAGTATACTTGCAAAATCTACCGTAAAACCTTTATTTATAAATTCAAAATAAGGATCCGCTATCTCTGAAAATTCGTATCCTGCTGGGTGTTTTCCGGTACCTGTCATACTAGTACTGGTAACAACAAAAAGTATATGCTTCATAATTATTTTCAATAAACATGCGAAACATGTATTTCAATCTAGTGGATTGTTTCTCATGTTTCGCATGTAGTTATTTATTCTCTTATTTTTAACTTATTGCTATTTGATTTAGGGCTTTGCCTAAATTTTCAGGACCGGTAACCAATGGAACATGACCGTCTTCTAGGGTAACTACTTCATTAATACCAGTAGCTGTTTGTGCCTGTCTTTGAGCTTTTAAAGAGATGACCCTATCCTTGGTAGTTTCCACATAGGCTTTAGGTACATCATTAAAGTTATTACCTGTTTCAACAGCCTCAAAAAATGGTTTTGTAGCTTGTTTTACTAATTTTGGTAATGCATAATCAACTTGTTCATCAGTCGCTCCGGTCATGATTACATCTTTAACTGCCTGTCTACCTAAAGTAGCATAACTTTCGTCCTCTGAAAAAATCATACTTGCTAATAATTCACTTCCTTCATCTTCCTTGAAAATTTGAACCGCAGGTTTATTATTGTAAGGTATCGCTGAAGCTACAAACACAAGCTTCTCAATGAATTCCTTCGATTCTTCTGCCACTTTGGATATGATATATCCAGCAAAACTATGTGCAACTAAAATTACTGGCTCTGCTATTTTATCAAGTTCCTTTCTTACGGAGTCTGCATAAAGTTGAAGTGAAATTTCTGAGATAGGTGTTTTATCATCGCCATGACCAGGTAAATCAAAAGCGATTACTTTATGACCTTCTTTTTGCAAAAAAGGAATCGTTTCTCCCCAAGACCATGCGCCTTCCCATGCACCATGAACTAATAGGATTGTTTTATTTGAACTTTTCATTGTTAAATTTTTTTATTATTAAGATTGATGCAAATTTTTATTAAGTATTGCATTTGAATACTCGATAAAACAGTAACTCGAGTTATAGTACGAGTTACTGTTTATCCTTAAGCAGTTTTATTATCCTTTTGAAACAGCTTCAAATATTCCATCATTGGACAATGGGATACCATCAATGTTCCATGTACCATCAACAGTATGTACACCATTTCCCCATATTTTTTCTTTTGCTAGCTTTCCTCCAGAAAGATCATGAATTATTTGTGTGGCTTCATTAAAGAAACTTTCCTGTACTTCTTTATTAGCAAGAGCAAACGAAGGTGTTTTAGTTTCAACCCATGCTCCATCTACCGTTTTACCTCCAGCAAACGTCAATCCCTTAGGAATAACACTCACATGAGCAGTCACGTTTCTTGTCATGACATTGTTGCCAGACATTTCATGATGTTTTAAAAAAGAATCTGTTAATTTTGATACTGCTTCCTCGATGTTGTTTACCGGAAGTACGCCTTCGGTAAGTGTTAATGTAATTGGCATAATATATATTTTAATTGTGAACTTCATTGTTCAACAACAGTGCAAATATCAGATGGTTATAAAGTTTAAAAGTTGTCTTATGACAATGGTTCGAGAAATTTTTAGATTTACAAAAAAGCAAGTAGCTGGCATTTGTATATTACTTATGTTGATATAAAATGGATTAGTCACGGTTTACTCTTATATCAATTTCTCTGGTGACGTATTTCCGTTCCTCAGTTTGTCTTAAATAACCAACCAAATCATCAGATACACGCTTGTTTTCTGGTTCGAATTCTAACCAAACCAAAAAATTAAATTTCTCACCAGTATCTCTTGAATGATATAATTATCTCGTATTTGCAAGGAGTTATTTCATCGATAAACTTATTTGATGCAATCTTTTTTCATTTTGTATCATTGCCCACCATTCATCAGATTTATCCAATGCAATACATGAAGCACAACTGGCTTTCTTTCTCCCAATTTTTGGCTGTACCGCCTGTAATTTAGTAAGTGCATCCTGTATTGCTGATAATTCCTTTAAATGACCATATTCCTTCTTTAGACTTTTCTAGTGTGCTTGGTACTATATTAATATGTGAAACGTCTTTAATAGGCTCTCCTTTTACCGTTATATTATCTGTAACTTTTCATTCGCCTGAATTTCCACCTATTAAGTCAAAAATTGTATTATTCATACATTCTAATTTTTTAAATAAGTTTTATAGCAAAGGGAACCGTTTTAGGATTCCCTTTGTTTAATAATCAAAAGCTAATTCTATACATATGCTTTCGTTTTCTTCTGAAATTTTTTACAACAGTGCCTTCAACAGTTCGTTAGGAACTGAAAATGTAGGGAAATGACCAGACACTAGACTGTGTACTTCGTCAACTTTCCAATTCTTAATCATTTGGTCTTGTATCCCAACGCTCATCGCTCTGTCATTAATAGTTCTTACATAAACTTTTGGAACAGATCCAAAATTCTCTTCAGAGAGTTTTGCTTTTGTCATGAACGGCTCACTTGCCTGTTTATCTGCCATTTTTGGTAAGATATCTAGAATAATTTCTTCTTCCACATCATGAAAAGCAACTTCTCTCCATGTATCCTCATCCACAGATCCGTAACTCATATCTTCAGAAAAAACAACTCTTGGCAACATTTGACCTTGTTTGTCGCTTTGCATAAGCTCAATAAGACTTTCACCATCTTTTAACAAAGGTGCTGTCACATAAATCAATTTTTCTATCTTCTTTGAAATTTTCTCAGCTACATCCGAAATGATAATTCCTGCTAGGCTATGACCCACTAAAATCACCTTTTCATCAAACTCATTAATGACCTTTAAGGTTTCCGTAACGTAATTTTCTAGTGTTACTTTATCAATGGCTTGCTCGTTTCCATAACTCCCAGGTAAGTCAACCAATTTAGCTTTGTGCCCTTTTTCGATTAACGCATCCTTAATTTTTTTCCAAAAAAAAGATCCTTCCCAGCCACCGTGGACTAATACATAATTTTTCATTTAATTTTTCTTTTTGAAAGAACTTCGTCGTTCAATCATTACACAAAATAATTTACTATTCGACTGTTAAAAGTTGTCCCATGACAAGGGTTTCAATCATAAACCTGTTTAGAACCTTTCTGATGGGAAACCGTTTGTGTCTATCAATTTTTGTCTGGCTTTAAGGTGGCGTTCATAATACTCTGCTCTATCTGCTTTACCGCCAAGAGCTTCATTTGCAGCTTCAATACCAACAGTAACCCCACTGGCACCCCAAGTCCCTTCTGCAACTTCATTAATGATAATCCACCAGGCTTTCATTCTATTTGGAAAAGTTCCATCTACGTCAAGTACATCTGAAAGAATATCATTCATTTTAGAATGAACTTCCGATTTTTCTGATTGTGTAGCTGCTCCCTCTAAATACCAGATTTCAAGTAAAAAACGACCTCCTTTTGGTGCTTCTAAGTCAGGTTTTCCACCAACAAACCATTCTGATCTAGCATCTATTTCGTGAAATAGCACAAAGGTACCATCTCTGCCATCTTGGCTATCTGTTCCTACTTCTCCCACTAATAATACAGGGGTAAGTTCTTTTGCAAGTTTAAGTTTCTGATTATCAGTAACTGCTCCTCTTTGATAAGTTACTCGTAGTAATGGCATAATACATTTATTTTAAGCTGTGAACTTGATTGCTCAACAACAAGGCAAATGTATTTTGGTTTGAAAGGTTAAAAGTTGTCCTAAGACAATGCTTTGGAGAACTTTGAAGCACTACTTTTACTAATAAGTAAACCTATAACAACACATAAACCGCCAATAAGGTGGTAAGTATATAGGTGTTCATTGAAAAAGATGGCAAATAGTGCTGCTGATAGTGGAACAACATTCATATAAATTCCTGCTTTATCTGCACCTGTTATATGAATTCCTTTTTGCCATAAAAAATAGGCTAGTCCCGTCCCTAAACACCCAATTCCAAAAACAGCCATCCAAAAACCATGCGTGTGTGTTGTAATCAATACCATACCGCTAATTGGTAATAAAATCGAAAAACCTATCAGGCAACATGCGCTCGTTAAAAGTGTAAAATTTAAATTTGAAATTGTTGTGCCATACTTTTTAGCCCAAACATGATGCAATGCAAAAAATACATTAGCAATTAATATGAGAATATCTCCATAATTAAATTGAAGGTTACTAAACTTATTAATTTCACCATTTAAAATGACATATGTAACTCCGATAAAGGCAATAAAAATCCCGAGTAACTGAATTTTTTTTATGGATGTTTTTAATATTTTACTAGAAAAAAGAATCGTTAAGGCGGGGTTTAAACTTACAATGAGAGCCGCATTAACAGCTGAACTGTTCATTAATCCTAGAAAGAAGAATATATTAAAACCGAATAGACCAATAAATCCTGTTAAAGAAATACCTTTAATATTTTTAATGATTAATTGTAAACTAGGTAATTTTTTGAATCCGAAAAGAATTAATGCTCCAACTCCAAATAAGAAGCGCCAAAAACCTGCTTCAATAAAACCTACTTCTTTCAGTATTATTTTTGCTAAGTGATAATTCAGCCCTAAAAAAATAGTTGCAAAAATTAAGTATAGTGTTGCTTTCATTATTTTTTTACATGTAAAGGTCTAACTTCAATATCAACGAGATGGTAGTTAGGTGATGACATTAAACAGTGTTGGATTGTACTTGCGATGTCTTCAGGCTTTATCATATTGTCATTCACTGTAACATTATCAATTTTATCAAAGAAATTTGTTTGTACTGAGCCCGGATATATGCAGGTTACCTTTATTCCGTGGTTTCTTACTTCCTTATATAATGCTTGAGAAAGTCCTCTTACCGCAAATTTTGTAGCACAATATCCACTTAAAGTTTCAATACCCGTATTTCCTGCAACAGAAGAAATATTAATAATGTGTCCCTCTTTTATTTTTTTCATTTGGGGTAAAACTAACCGAGAGGTATAAAAAATACCATTTACATTGGTATCAAACATTTGTTGCCATTCTTCTATTTTTAAATCTTCGAAGAGACAAGAATATCCCAATCCAGCATTATTGATTAGAATATGAATATCAATCCCGAAATGCGATGTGGTTTCTTTATAGCCATTCTCTACTGATTTGCTATTACTAATATCTACCTGAATATATTTAAAATTTGGATGTTCAATTTCTGTATGTGAACGACTCCAACCAGCTACACTTGCACCATTATCGAGTAAAGCCATTACTGTCGCGAATCCAATTCCTCTACTAGACCCTGTAACTATGGCTACTTTGATATTTAAATTCATTTTTCAATTTAATATTTCGTAATATTAATGAGGCATGTATTCTTGAATTTTCAATAAACCATTTGTGAGTTTCCATTCCTCCACAAACAACTCCTGCGAGATACATTCCTTTAATATTAGTTTCCATTGTTTCATTATTATACTCAGGTAATTTTTTATCATCATTAGAAATATTGACACCTATTTTTTGAATAAAATCAAAATTTGGTTTGTATCCTGTTAATGCTAGCACATAATCATTTTTAATGGTTATTGTTTTTCCTATAGAACTAATAACTACTTCATCATTCTTAATTTCTTTCAATGCTGAATTAAAAAATGCTTTTATATCTCCTTCCTCTATTCTATTGACTATATCTGGTCTCACCCAATATTTTACTCGTGAACCTATTTCTGAATTACGAATAATCATGGTAACATCACCTCCTTTTCTATATATTTCTGGTGCAGCATCTACCGCAGAATTACTTGCTCCTACCACAACAACTTTCTGATGCGCATAGAAATGTGGGTCTTTATAGTAGTGTGAAACTTTGGGGAAGTTTTCTCCAGGAATATTTATCTTATTAGGAATATCATAAAAACCGGTAGCAATTATTACATTTTTAGCCAAGTAAGATGTTCGTGTTGTTTTTACTCTGAATGTATCATCATGTCTTCCTATTGCATCTACTTCTTCAAAAAGATTAATATTTAATTTTCGAGAATGAGTAATGCGTCTGTAGTACTCTAATGCTTCTGATTTTAAGGGTTTTGTGTTGTTACTTATGAATGGAATATCATCAATTTCCAATTTATCTGAAGTCGAAAAAAAGGTCATCCCTTGTGGATAGCTGTACAAAGAATTTACAATAAATCCTTTTTCTACAACTAAATAGGAGAGACCTCCCTTTGTTGCTTCTATTGCGCAGGCAATTCCTATTGGACCTCCTCCTATGATTAAAACATCTACCTTTTTCATTGATTAAATAACCTACACTTTCTAGAGTGTAAAATTAAAGATGCTCGTAACATCGAAGATTGTCCTATGGCAACATTTCCATATTATTTAATTTTGCTCTCAATTTGCTCAACGTAGAATTCGTCATTCCTAAATAGGATGCGACAGCTTTACTTGATACGCGAGATAGTAATTTAGGTTCATGTTCAATAACCCATTTGAGTTTATCAATCCCTTCCATACCTAAAAAACTATAAATTCGCATTTGCGAATGAATAAAAGCAAATTCTATAAATTGATGATAAATATTTGCGAATTGCGGCACAGTATCCACTAGCTTAAAAAAATCATCTCTATAAATAATCAGTAATTCTGAAGGTTCAAACGAGACCAAACAATCTCTTGATGGTTTTTGAAGAATAAAACTGGTATTTGCAGACATAATGGAATTCTCTAAAGCAAAGTATCCAGTAATTTCATTGCCTTTGTTATCTATTTCGTAGAGTTTTAAACATCCTTTTTTGATAAAGTAGAAATGCTTGCATACTTGGCCAATATTGCAAAGCATTTCGTTACGCGACGTTTTTAAAGGTTCAAAACAAGCAGTTATTTCCTGCAGTTCCTTTTGTCCTATTTTACCGTGACTTTTAATATATTGCTCTAGTTCTTGATACACGTTTGGCTTGCAGATTTTGTTCATATCTTATGCGAAAGTATGAAGTGGAATTCACATAACTATTGTCCTATGACAACCTTTTAAAATACGAACTTTTTCTTTGATACTAGTTTTGAAGAAGCGTTTTCTTAATATTTATTTATAATCCTCTCTTACCGGGCTAAAAACATCAAGTAGTTCGCAAGCGGTGATGGCCTTTCCATAATGCGGTAGGTTAGGAGGGATTATAATAAGTGAGCCCGGTTTATAAATTTTGGTTCTTTTATTTAGGGTTAGCTTAAATTCACCTTTTAGTACTTGCATTACTTGCTCATTCATATGATGATGTACAGGGATTATCGCTCCTTTTTCAATGGTCCAGAATGCAAAACTCATATTTTGCGTATGTATAAGTTTGGCGTAACAGCCCGGAACAAATTCTTTAGGTATAATACTTGATAGTTCAATTTGCATACTGATATATGAATTAATATAATGAGGTTCGTATAGCTTCTTATAGTTCAAATCTAAGTTCTTAAATAAGACGCTCCATTAACATCTATAATTGCCCCTGATGTGTAAAGCGATTTTTCAGATGCAAGAAATAGTATTGCATGGGCTATTTCATCGGGTTCTGCCATTCTTTTGAAGGGAGATTCAGATAAAAGACTTTCTTTTTCTTTGTTAGTAAGGGTGCTTACTGCCATGTCTGTATTCGTAAATCCAGGAGCAACAACACCCACTCCAATATTGTATTTTGCCAGAGATTTCGCCAGAGACTGACTCAATGAGTTCAGCCCCGCCTTACTAGAACCATATGCTGGCATATTGGGTTCTCCTCTAAAGGCTCCTCTCGATGATACATTAATTATTCTCCCTCCTTCATTTTTAATCATTTGTTTGGAAGCCCAATAACACATGTTAGCAACGACCAATAGATTAACATTGATTGTTTTGAGCCATGCATTACTCCAAACATTGAAATCTACCTTATCAATTTCATGCTGGATCGCTATACCTGCATTGTTTACTAAAATATCAAGTGTAGTATACTCTTTTATAAAGTTATTTATTAGTTCTTCGGAACCATGTTTTTCCGAGATATCACCCTTGTATAAGCTATGATTTCCTGTTTTTAATAACGAAAGTGTCTCTTTGGCCGCAAGAACATCTGACTTGTAACTAATAGCAACGTTAGCTCCTTTCTTGGCAAAAGCAATAGCCGTAGCTCTGCCTATACCCTTAGAACCACCCGTAATTAATACATTTTTGTTTTTAAATTCCATACTTCTTAATTATAATGAATTGAAAAATTCATTAATGTCCAATGCTAACAGTTCTGGTTTCTCCATAGCTGCAAAATGTCCGCCCGATGGCATATCTGTCCATCTCGTAATATTATAACCCAAGGCTGCATAAGAGCGAGGAGGTCTTGAAATTTCTTTAGGAAAGTTAGCGTATGCTACCGGTACTTTTACAAAATCTGATGACTGGAAAATCATAGGGCGTTTACTGTTTTCATTATAAATTCTTATGGAAGAATGAATCGTTTGGGTTACCCAATATAAAGTAACGTTTGAAAGTATTTCATCTTTGGTGAATACTTCTTCAACCCCGTTCTTATGATCACTCCAACTATTTAATTTCTCGACAATCCAAGCACATAATCCAATAGGAGAGTCATTTAAACCGTAGGCTAAAGTTATTGGTTTGGTACTTTGAATATATGCATACCCTGCTTCTTTGGAAGCCCAGTTTTCAAGTTTCTGTTTATATTCATATACATCTTTGGAATCTTCTTCTTTATTTTGACTATAAGGATGGAAAGAATCAGAAATATAATTGAGATGTAAACCTATTACATGATGTGGATAATTCATTGCAAGCCGAGTGCTTATGCCTGATCCAATATCACCACCCTGGGCACCGTATTTTTCATATCCCAGAAGTAACATCAACTTATGCCACAAATCTGCAACGAAGGAATTGTCACAACCAGGTGCTTCACATTTACTTGAAAATCCAAATCCAACTACCGAAGGTATTACCAAATCAAAAGAAATGTCGGGATCTTTAGTTAATAGGGGAATAAGTTTCATAATTTCAAGAAATGATCCCGGCCAACCGTGTGTTATTATTAATGGTATTGATTTTTTGCCCTCACCTTTAATATGTAAAAAATGAATTTTATGACCATCAATCTCCGCAATAAAATTTGGATGCGCATTTATTGTGTTCTCCGTTTTTTTCCATGAATATTCAGTAAGCCAATAATCGCTTAATTCTTTCATGTAGTTCAGAGAAGTTCCATAATTCCAGCCTGAATTTTTTATTTCATCTGGCCAACGAATTTGAGAAAGTCTTGTACGAAGATTGTCCAGTATAGGTTCGGGTATGTTTACTTCAAATGGATTTATCATGATATTTTATTCTAATATGTTCAATGTAAGTTTCCTTTAATAAACAGTCTTGATTGCTACCTTCAAAGTAGTTTATTTCTGTTCTGTTGAAAACTTCGGGTTTTTAAAAATTGCTTGACCCTTAGCCTTTTTCGGGGGCTTTATTTTTAGTAGCCTAGCAATTGTAGGTGTTACATCTAAAGCACTAATTATATCAACTTTTTCTTTTGGAATATTGGGGCCAATTGCATAGAATATGGCGTTCATTTCTCGATTGCTTCCTGGATTTCCGTGAACACCGAGACCCGTTTCGTTCATAAAACCTGAACTTAGAAATCGTTGTACATTTTCATCTAAATGTGCATACGCATCACCATTAAAAGAGTTAGGAACTATTATCGGTATACTCGAAACCATCTTAGATGAAAGAGACCATCCTGTTCTTGCACTTACAAAAACATCTCCAGCCCGTTTTGGATGTTCTAACTGTAGGTTTTTTAACTCAGAAGCTTTCAAGGTCACCGAAAAAATTGGCGAGCCAGTTATTGGGTCGTTGAGCCCTTTATAAATTTCTGCAATTCTATCAATATATTTGGAAAGCTCCTTTTTAGGAACAGTACCTTTCTTCTGCCTTCCTTTTACATTTACATATATGTGAGCAGCAGGACCTGTACTGTAAGCCCTAGCCTCTATCATATCTCCTTTAACTGAGATACCATTTTCTTGTAACAGGTTATTGATAAGCACAACGGTATGAATAGGGGCTACACCATGGTCTGAAACGAAAACAAAATTTACATCTTTTGGCGCGGCTTGCATGATTTCTTTGAGTAAACTATCTGTTGTCCTATATGCCCATACTATATACTCCTCATATCTTTTGCGTCGGTCCCCGTTTTCCATAGTATAGTCCAACTGCCTTTCATCCTTCAATAGAAACCGATGTTGTACATCATCAATAAGGGTAAAGTATCCACTGAGCAGGTCCCAATTGATTTCATTTATATTGGCCAAAAGAAGTTTTTGGTAATATTTGGCTAGACGCTCTGCCTGATCAAACCACATCTGCTCAGTAATTAAACCTTTACTTAGCTTTATGTTATCCTGCTCACAAGGCCAAATTCCGACCTCGTTTTCCATCTTTTCTTTAAACGTATTAGGACTTGAAGGATTATAACCAATTGCTCCAAAATAAGCAGTGGATTCCGCCGTGATTGAATTTAAGTCCATTACATAAGACCAACTAGAAACCTTTTGCCCATCTACTTCAAATGAAATTTCAGACCATACATTTACCTTTAATTCACCAACAAAACCGTTTTTTATGTCTTCATCCGAATCGATTATGACCGTATCATAGTTGGTAATACCATCGAATGTACTGTCTGCCGTATAACAGAAGATAGGAAGCTCACCTCCTTTAAATAATTTAAAATAAGGCGCTGTTTTAGAATTAAGTTTCGCTACACGTTCAAAGCTTGTTAAGATAAAAGACTCACTATTTGTCCCAAGATAAAAATCTGAAACTATGGAGTTGGCTAATTTATTGCCATATCCAAAAGTTCTCGTTCCTTTTCGGTTAGGGGAGGTGTTATCTTGTCCTATAGCATTGATATTGGTAACATTTTTACCTTGTCGCATGGCTGCACTCCATATAGTTTCCGTTTCTATGGGAGCCAAAAAACCGGAAGTAGCCGTGGGTGATTTTATTGCTTCTGCCGGCATTAATATATTGTTACCTACAACTCCGTGTAAATTGGGATGTACACCTGTGAATAGAGAGATGTGTGAAACAGCTGTTGCACTAATGTTAACAGGAATCATACTTTCTGCATAGGAACCCTCTCTTCTTATGGTTGAAAAAGCACCATCTTCTGATAAAATATTTCTACTAAGTAAATCATCAAGAATCCAATCTGCTGCCCCGTCTATCGATATTAAAACAACTTTTGAGTTTTGAGTTTTTTGCTGGCCGAAGCAATCAATATTGCTAAACATCAATAGGGAAACACACATAAGAACAGGGTGAATTTGAAGTTTTATCATGTCTATATTTTTGATGTAAAAATAGAATCAAAACTTACTTACACGTCTATCATTTATGCCCTTGTTTAGATCATCTTGTTACTTATTTTGTATTCCAAAAGGACATTCCGGTACGCTTTAAAAAATTTTTTTCTATGATTAATTTCATTAGGTCCATATGGAAAAATCATGCTTGTTAAAAATAGGCCTCATGTAGTTGTTTATGCGACAAATAAATAATAACCTTGAAGTTATTTTATTGTTTATGAATTTTAAAATATTTTGCAATAAGATTTAACGATGGTTTACCTTCAATAGTGAAATTGGTATTATTGCCGTCCGATGTGCCACTGCCTTGCCATTCCCAAATATGAATACCATGGAACCAAGGTTCTTTCCATATGGTATTAAAAAAAGCTTGATAACATAAAAGTTGTTCTCCTTTAGAAATTTTTGAATACAGACTATTCAAACCATTCCATTCCCATGGTTTTTTAGAAGTACCTAGAATAGACTTGTAACCTAATTCTGTAAACAGTATGGGTTTGTTGAATTTGGAACTCACCAATGCTATTGCCTCTGCATGTCTTCTCCAATAATTTTCTAACTCCAAAAGCGTTGGGTCGTCATTTGCACTAATCGGAAAGTAAGCTTGAATACCTATGTAATCTAACTGATTCCAAAAAGGCACTTCTTTGTATTCATTATCCCAATTAGCAGCATATGTCAGTTTTCCTTTGTAAGTTGCTCTTATGCTATGTATTAGATCTTTCCATTTATCAGGTTTTTCATAAACAGTGGTTTCCAATTCTGTACCTATACAGAATTGTTCTAGCTGTAATTCTTCGGCAAGTTCTGCATATTTAAGTATGGTTTGATTGTAATTTTCAAACCAAGTGTCCCAGTCTTGCTCAGTTTCCATTTTAATATCAGATCGCCATATCCCATTTTCCCTTTTCTGCAGCCAAATATGAGGCTTTAACATTATTTTTATCCCATATTTATCGCACTCTTTCTTTATGGCCTTGTACTGTTTTAACAAATTGGTATAGCTGTCCTCTGATATTAATCTTATCGATGGATTATTGTAACTACCTTGATTTATAAATGGCGTGAGTGTAATCCATTCAAAATTATTCGTCTTCAATTGTGCAAGATCATCTGTATTTCCATTTATATTGAATACATGAATGCCTCTTTGTTTTTTATCGATACGATAATAATTATTTACACTTGTGGAATTGTTTTCTACCGTGGCATCCCATTTATAGTTTAACACTTCAGATAATCGATAGTATTGTAGTACTGAATTTCCAATAAAAAGACCCGTAACAAGAATAGCTACCCTTAAAAGAGTTCCTTTTAAAATACCTTTAAAATTGTTTCGCCTGTAATCGGAAATAATACTTTTTATCAGTAAAAAAATAAGATATGGAATCGTTGCTATGATATAAAATATAGCACTGGTTAACATAGTAACTACAAAATCTTGATAAAACATATCGGTAGTATCTACTGAATAGTTGTTTTTCTTCAGAATTATAAAGAAAGTTAAGATGAACAATAAAAAAATTGTACTTACGTAAAACGCAAGGAAAAGCCTTAGGGTAGCTATTTTTAAGTTCATATCTTGGAAATTTTCAAATGTTGGTTGGCCTCTTGCATGTCGCATTTCTATCCTGTGGGATTTATAGTATCTATATTAATTGTTACGCTTCTTTTTTATTAGCTAAATCTTTTAGCGGTCAAAACTAATAATCTTCAGGATCAGAATTTATTAGAAATTCAGAAGTTATTTTTTCATCTAATTTCATAAAATCAGTGTACAAGATTTCTGTTACTTCGGTCTTTGTTTTATTAGCCTTGAACAAGTCATATGCTTTGCTAGGAGAATCTTTAATAGGCTCTTTGACTAAATCTTTATTTAATTCCAATATTTTTCGTTTCGTAAAGTTTAAGTCATACATAGGTTTTACATTGCCAACAACACTAACAGCTGCTCCTCTGCAAATTAATTCTTTGGTAATTTCAATTCCATTTACATTTTGAGAATGTATTTGAATAGAACAAAGACATAATAGTATGGTAATGCTTAATGTTTTTCTCATGTCTCTTATATTTTTCTTAGTTCAACTCTTCTGTTTTTAGCTTTTCCTTCTTCGGTTGAATTATCACCTAAAGGCTTTTGTTGCCCAAAACCTTCACTTTTTAGTCTAGATTCATCAATACCTTCATCTGTAAGAGCTATAAGAACTGACTTAGCTCTATTTTTCGATAATTTCATATTTGATGTTTTATCACCAACATTATCTGTATGACCTTCAATGCTAATTTTTAAATTCGAGCTTGCTTTCATCATTTTAGCAATTTCACCAACGACCTCATAAGAATCTACTTTCATTCTTGATTTTCCAGTGTCAAAATTAATGTGCAGTGTAGCATAACCTTTAGAATTAATCTCATCTAAAATATCATTAGCTGTTATTTTTTCTATGGTTTGTTCAAAGTCCGTATATTCTACAACACCAATTTTTCCTCTGGCATGTTCTAATATTATTTGAAAACCTATTTTCTTATTATTAGTTTTTAAAACGAACATTTTTGTTGGTTTGTTAATAACATCTCCCGCATAAAATTCGTTTCTATGTTCATTTTGGGGGTTTGGAGTTTCTCCCCATTTTTGAATAAACTCATAAGGTATTTGCCCATCAAAAATTAATTTGGCACCTATAGACTGTAAATAGTCCGAAACGCTTTTTTCAAACCAATATTTTTCCCATTTTTTATCTCCATCCATTTCCAGTGTCATTCTTTCAACTTTCCCATCAAGAACGAAAAATGAATTTCCATTGAACATTTCCAATTTATCAAATTCATATGATCGAGATTCATTTTTATCAACAATCAATCTGTTCGGAGCAGTAATGTATGGGAAAGCTCCTATATCAGTTTTTGACTCAAGAATATCATCCCATGAGAATTTTGATACTTTTTCTTCTTGAGATTGTACTAAACTAGTACTCAAAATAAGTGCAATTAGTAATGTGTAATTTGCTATTTTCATTATTATAATTTAATTTTTTATAATTGACTAAGGAGTGATTCAGATTATCTGGATCTTCCTCTTTTTCTAGTTAATTCTATTAGTTTGATACCAATGGCCACATATAATACCCCAACAAGACTGTTTTTTATTTGATTTTTCTTCTAACTCCTTAAGATTTCGGATTTGTTTACGGCATATCTGCTTGAACATTACAAAAACTGGACAAAATTCATGCGCAGGTAAGTTATTGTAAGATTTGGGCTAGAGGGGGAATTGTTCACAGGGATTCTATAATGAGATAGCGCTTTATTCACAGATTCCTTTCTTTTATTTTTTTGTACCTAATTGCTAATTTGCATTCCTCCAGTTTGACAAACGCCAACAAGTAGTTGTAAACCAACAAAAATTATAAATCCTTTATATATTTCATTTGTTATTTATGGATATCCAATCAGCTGCTGCGTCTGTAGAAATTAATACAACTTTTAAGTTTTTTTCTGGCCAATAGAATCGTTTAAGCTAAGTGCTAATAAAAAAAATAACATAAGTACATGGTGAATTTGGATTTTTATCTTGTCTAAATTTTTGCTACAAAAATAGTATCAAAACTTCCTTACACGCGGATCATTTATGCTCTTGTTTATATCATCTTGTTACTTATTTCATATCCCAACAGCGAACAATCTTTTTTGTTGGTAAAGATCCAGGTTTCTTTTAAAAACTATGTTATCTAAAGTTAATTAACATTAAAATATGTTACGATGTTTGTTAAAATTACGACCCTTTCGGTTTAAAATGGAAGCACTATTTACCATAAAAATTGTTACCACTATTTTGTTTTTCACATCTTGTTTCAATAACATCTAGAAGTCTATCTTGAAAATCAGAAAGAATCATATCTCCCCAAAATTTTCCGTAAAAATTAATAGTTGAAGTTAATTGGTAGCTTGAAGTAAGGCTTAATCTAGCCTTTCCGTTTGCAGTACTTTCTAGTTCATATGTAGCGTTTATAAAATTAAAGTAATTCCCATTTAATACGTGTTGTTCAAATACTTTTTGTCCAACAGTTTCCGAGTCAATTTCAATTTTAAATGCTACTTTTTCATTTTCTTTATATTCTGTTATTGTTTCAACAAATTTTAAACCATTTTCAAAGTTACCAATTCTTTTACCTCCGATTGATTTTTTGTCAACTGTTGCATTCATGGGCCTAGGTATTCCTAAATAATTAAAAACACCGGGATTATATTCATTATTTTGAATGGTTTTAACTTCCACTATATTATCCCAAATTGTTTCAGGTTTTGCTGTAATTATTACTTCACTTTTAATTGTATATGTTTCTGGTGGAGTTTTAATATAATTTTCAATTGGTGCGAATAAAAATGGCAACAGAACTAAGGACATTAACTTTCCTTTACTTTTTCGTTTGTTAATCTGTACAATTTTAAATATCAATGCTCCAATAGTGGCTAACATAAAAAATGGTGCTGAAAGTACAAGTAAACATAAAAAATCTTCAATACCGAAAAGTAACATTGTTAAAAAGAAAGATAAAATTGTAATCCAAGGAATGAAAATGATATTACGATAAGATTTTAATTTTTCATTATCTGCAAACATTAAAGGAATTATTCCCAAAACCGGTGGGATAATAAAAAGATATGTTATAGAAGCTAAGGTTGCATTTTCTCCAAATACAAGTCTGGAAATAATTCCATAGACGACGCCTAGAATAATTCCAATTATTAAAAGTCCATATTTTTCTTTCAGTTTCGTCATTTTTGTAATTGGTGTTAACCTCTAGGTTATGTTTAGTCCGGGATTAAAAGAAACTGAGCTTTCCAACTAGCACTTATCCAAATATTTTTATTTATAAAACCAAATCAAAAGATTTGGCGACATTATTAATAGACCCAAGCTTTTTTCTTAAACTCTAAAACCCGTACTAATTATAGCCATTGTTAGCAAAAGCTACTTCCATGGGCTAGTAGTGCCATTTTCTAGACTTAATTTAATTTCGCCATTATCATAAAATTGATATGTAATTATTGTTGTATGGTAACTACCCGCGGCACTTTTGTTTCTTTTCCTAAATTTTTTGATTTCTTTTGATTTTTTATAGGGTCTTAAATCTATGGTTTTAGTGAACTTTAAGGAATCTATAGGTGTTTGTGTTTTACATTTAGATTTTCGGTAATATACTTTGGCAACTTTGAGTTCTTTTTCATATTGTTTTAAAAGATTTTTCTTGGAAAATTTCTTATTTATCATTGAAGCTAAAGTGGCTATATGTGTATCCCTTTTAATATAAGAATCAGCTTCCTCTTCGCTCATTTCTCTAATATCCCCTTTCTCTATTGGAGAATAGTCTTTGAGAAAAATCAAGTTGACCGTTTTTGCTTTACGTACATTATTACAATCACATAATTTTATATATTGATATTCAAATGTTAAATAATTAGGGAGTTCTGATTTTGGAATCTGTTTAGATTTTCGCAATGAAGTACCATAATTATAAGATCCAGGAATTGAAGGGTTCGTATAAATACTATCTTTAACTATATTAAGAGGTACCTCTAATTTATTATGTTGAGTTATTTTAGAAACTATAACGCCATAACCTTTTTCTGAAACAGCCATCATTTGTGAATTAAATTCACTAGGTATAGCACAAGAATTTAAATGACTTATAGCTATTAATGAAATGTAGACTAAGGGTCTATTTTGAAAATATTTCATGTTTGGTTAAAATTTATCTCCTATTTCTGTAGTGCGTATTTCATTCTATTTTAATTCATGATATATTAAATAGTCTTCTAGTTTATAAACTTGTGGGCTTTTTGTTAGTGTTTTTAGACCTAGATGTGAAACTGATTTAGAAATTCTATTCTTAAAGAGAAGTTTATTCTCTTTTTGTGTAATTACACACTCAAAATTTTGAATCATTTTAGTTTTTAATTTTTGTTGAAAGTTGTTAGTAAATGTGTTTTTTGATCATTATATTCTTATAAGAATATTATTAATTACACTAAAATCTAATCGTATAGAAAAAACTTCATTAGAATTTATCTCCAATAAATGGATTAGCGCATATCCTTCTAATAACTGAGAACCAGTTTTATAATTACCAGTAACATCAATGTCAAACTCTTTCCTATCTTCTACTTTTTCAATAATTAATTTATTGTCAGAATTTGAATGGAAAACAAATTTATCTTTAAGCTCATCAATTTTATCCAAAAATTTTAAGGCTTCATACTCTTGCATACTTAACACATTAACAACAGCAAATGTTGAATTATTACCAGAGATAGATGCTTCTAGCATGATTTCTGGTCCAGCTAAATTAAAAGAACCAATTTCAAATTTCGGGTTTTCTGTTTTTCTTGTAAATTGTATATCTAAGTCCAAGTTTTTCGCATCTTCAAATTTTCCTAGGCGAGACCTTAGTTTAGATGTCATAAAACCTTCTTTATGGCTAATGGTATTAAAACTACCATTTTTAACTTGTTCAGGTACGGTACTAAAAACGTTACTATTTGATATTTGATACGTTATTAAATTTTGGTTTACAGCTTTACCAATAGCAACTTTAGGATTGCTATTATTATTTGAACAGGTAATTGTTCCTAAAGTAATTAATGTTAATAAAATAAATTTTCCCATTTTTTAGTTTTATTGATTTACTAACGCTCATCATATCAAGTGGAGTTACGTTGTACAGGTTTAAATTAGTAAAAGAATCAGAGTGGAATCTGTTAGAATTTCCCTCTGATTCTTTTCTTTAAGCACTAACAGTATTAAAATTACTTTTTACGAACTAAATCCATTGGAATATTAATTTTTACTTCATCTCCAAGTACCGCTGACGTTGCCCAATTTCCTGTTCCAACCCCATAATCTGTTCTGTTAATGGTAGCATTTATCACAACACTTAAAATAAATACTCCTTTAGCCATAGGGTGCTCCATTTCACCGGTTATTTTCATTGGTAAAATAACGTCTTTTGTTTTATCCTTTATGGTGAGTTTTCCATAAATTAAATATTCAACATCGGACTTTTTTTCGAATTTTATAGATGTAAAAGTAATTTCTGGATACCTTTCGGAATCAAAGAAATCTGCCGATTGTAGGTGTTCGTCTCTTTTTTCGTTTGAGGTGTTCAAGCTATTTACTGCTATGGTAAATTTTGTTTCGCTCCCCCTAAGGTAGTTTGAGTTAAAATCGAAGTTTCCACTAAAATTGACAAAATTCCCAGAGATTTCTGTAAAGAAGCGATTGATCGTAAAGTTTATAGAGGTATGTGATTTGTCCACATTCCATTTTGTCGCCTCCTGCGCATTTATTGTAATTGAACTAAACGCTATTAGTATAACTGCGAAACTTAATTTTTTAATTGTTGAAACCATTTTTATAAATTTTAAATTTTTAAACATAAAGGTTTATACCAATGGTTTCAAAAAATCACCCTATGAAACTGTTTTTATTCTTTTTTCTTCCTGCTCCTTGAGTTTTCGGATTTGTTTAATGCACTTATATTTCTGATTTATAGCATTATGCCTTGTAGTATATCCGTACTCTTCTTGGATGTCTTCAATAGCTTTCTGATTAAAAAAAAAGTCTCTTATAAGCCCATAGCAATGGTCAGTAATTTTTTGCAAATATCCTTTCAGTCTTTCCACGTACGTTTTTTCATTTTCTACGACATTCATCATGGAATTTTGAGGAATTATATTTTGCATATTTTCTAAGGGTAATTGAGTTTTACGATCTCTCAGTTTTTTTAACCATAAATTTTTAGAGATTGCATACATGTAAGTGTCAATGGACGCTGTGAGTTGAAATTGTTCCTGACGAATTTTACCAATAAGCACAATCATTGTATCTTGAAATAAGTCTTCTGCATCTGCTATATTTCCACTATTGTTTAGGACATATTTGGAAATTTTATTAAAATTATCGTTATACAACCTTCCAATGGTAAAGTTGTGTTCTGTTTTCAAGTCTTCTCTTATTACATTTTTTATTTTTGACATTAGCTTTTAAATAGTTTTAAAGAAGTCGAAATAGATATGTTTTATCACAATGTAAAGAATGTGTTGGTGCTTAAGTACTAATTAGTCATATCCAGTAATTATGGAAAGTATAACACAAAATAAACTATAATAGCGATTAAGTTTGGGGCTCAATCACTATTATTTAAAAACTTATTTTAACCTGTTATTTACTCCAAATAAATTTTTGAAATGGTTCATCAACAGGAGTATTTGCAATGTGATTTGTATAATTGCTAATCGTTTTTTGTGCGACTCCTAATATGATATCTAAAACTTGTCTTTCTCCATATCCAACGGCATAGAAAGCTTCCAATGTTGCATCTGAAATTCGACCTCGATTTCTAACAATACTTAGGGTAGTATCTTGTAGTGCCTGAAGTTTTTCATTTTTCATTGCTTTTCCATTTCTTAAGGCTTCAGTTAATGCAGAATCCACTTCCATCATATGTGCTATTGCTGTATGTGCGGGAACACAATAATGACATTCGTGTTCAACATTAATTGTTTGCCAAACTACTGTTAGCTCTTCTGCATTGAAAGATGAGCTTTCAAAGAGCTCATGTAAAGTTTTGTAAGCTTCTAACGCCTGTGGTGATCCAGCTAAAACACCATGTAAACCAGGTAACATACCAAATTTTTCTATTGATTCTTTTAATTGTGATTTGCTTCCGTTTGGAGCAGATTCGATTGTGTGAACTTTTAATGTACTCATGTTTTTTATTTTATTTGTGATTATTGAATCTTATATCTAAACAAACGTTTAGTTTGTTCTTAAACCACCATCTAAATTAATAATGGATCCCGTCATCCATTGGGAGTTTTCTGAAGCTAGAAATATAGCAAGGTCTGCAATTTCATCTGGTTGTCCAATTCTACCTAATGGATATATTTGGGATACTGTTTTCTCAAACTTTTCTTTATCAGGATCAGTCATTTGACTGACTGTTTTTTTTAATAAAGAGGTATTTACTGAGCCTGGAGCAATTGCATTAACTCTCACTCCAGTATTACCAATTTCATTAGCAAGTGATTTAGTTAGAGAATTGATAGCTCCTTTTGTCAATGAATATACTGTGCTAGGTCTACCTGAAATCATTCTATCGGAAAAATAAGAAGAAATATTTATGATATTTCCTTTGGATTTTTTTATTGAAGGCAGTAGTCTTTGAGTCAATACAAAAGGGGCTTTAACGTTTAGATTTATCATTAAATCTAATGTATCTAATTTCACATCTTCCATTGGGTCGAAAAGAGCAATTCCTGCATTGTTAACCAGAACATCAATGGTACTCCATATATCATTTATTGAGCAAACCAGTTCTTTTATCGATTCAATATTTGATAAATCTTTTGCAATAGTATGCACTTCTGTACCGTATTTGGAAAGTGCTTTTGCAGCTTCATCCAATTTGTTCTGATTCCGAGATATTAAAATTACATTTGCACCATTCTTTACAAATTTTTCAGCAATAGCGAATCCAATACTCTCGCTAGCACCTGTTATTACAGTGTTTTTATTTTGTATCATTTTTCAGATTAATGCAATTATTTAAAACTTTTATTCACTGAGGTACGCCTCCACTTTTAAAAATGCCTTATCACGATAGGGTAACAATGCTTGATAGGTCTGGCTATCAAATACTTGGTTCATAGCAGCTATGTTATCAAACTCCATAATAGAAACAAGGCTAGGTGTGTAGTCTCCAATAGATGCCTTAGAGACTTTATATTTCCCTACCGACTTAGCATTTACTTCTTCATAAAGTTTACCAACTCCTTCTAAATAATGAGACAGTGCCTCTTTTTCATTTAGATTAATTGTTGCTACAATTATTAAATTTACTTTGCTCATTTTGTATTTCTTTTAACAAAAAACGTAGTTGCTTTTTGATATTACAAAATTGCAACAAGAATATTTTGATGACTTTATTTAAAAGTTCAACTAATTGTTTTTTTGGTTCAAACGATATGTTGAAGGCGAACAATTGTGCTTTTCGGCAAATAAATGGGAGAAGTTTGCTAAATCATTAAAACCACAATCAAAAGCAATATCTGTTATTCTTTCTTCGGATAACATCAGTAATTCGGCTGCCTTTTCTAATTTTCTATTTCGAATATAACTGGCTGGAGTTACATTATAGTTTTTTTTAAACTCTCTTTTAAATGATGAAAGGCTAAGGCTTGTCAAATTAGCAAACTCAGCCAAACCAAAATTGGAATATATATTACTTTCAATAGTTTCCTTGAAGGTAAAACTAGTTGGTGAAACTAGCTGTGAAAAAATGTGTTGTATTGTTAAAGCATTTTTTGTTTGGCACAAAAGCAAAATGATTTCTTTAAATTTTAGCACAAGAATATCTTCATTTACCAAAGTAGGGTTGTCAAAATAGAATAATAAATTTTCAATATATTTTTGAATTAAAAATTCATTATTTAAAACACTTAAATCAATTTTATCGTCAATGAAACCAGGAACTTGGAAAATTTTAGGTAAGTCGGATGTATAAATTGATTTTAAAATTTTTAAATTAAAATGTATAATGATAATTTGATGTTGAGAAACTGATTTGTCATCTTTTATTTGGCTAAAATAATTCCCACATTTTAATAGAACCGCATCGTTTTGAGGAATGGATACATTGTGATTTTCTGTTTTGTAATTTATTTGCCCTTGAAGCATATAAAGGAAACAAGCTTCTTCCGGCATCGGATTGGGAATTTTGAAAGGAGCTTTAATGGTCAATTTTTCAAAAACTGTTTTTTCAAAAAGCTTATATTGTTTTCTTTCTAGTATCATTTTTTTATCTATGTTTCAAGAATCGTTTTATGTGTTGGTAGTGGTGATTGAAAATAGATTAACGTTCAGGTATTTGTTAGAATAAATCAAAGTAAATTCAATTTGATCATCAGTAAGGTTGATTAATGCTTAAATAGAATTTATGGTAGTGTTTTTTTTAATTCTTGTTAAGGTGTTTTCAATTTGTCAATATTGTTCAGATTTCATAATTTTATTTTGATTTGAATCAATTTAGTATTATTAATACCTCTGTTATGTTTAATTGCTTTAGTAGGTCTAGACGTCATTATTACTTACACAAACTAACCTTTGTATTCCTTTGCGCGAATAGCAAAATCTATTTTTTTGGTTATTTTTTTCAGGTTTTAAGAAACTAAAGATTTTTCGATGTTTATAAAAACACACAAATCTTTCAATTACCCTAGGAGTTTTTGTTGATTTCAGGTTTTGTTATGCGTTCGTTTTTTTCTTTACGAAGAATTATCCAAATTAGAATTGATAAAGCCAATGTTAATAAAGTGAAGAATTTCTCAAAATTGGTTTTAGCTAAAATATTTCCAATCGTATTTAATCCAAATACTATAAAGAAAACCCATAAAGTAATATTCACAATTTTTATTGATATAAACGATCTTAAATACTTTCCTTTTATCAATAGGATTGAAAATAAAAATAGATTGATTATAACAGAAATCGTTTCAAAAATATACATCTCGAAATCATTTTTTAACCTTCCTCCCCATGTAAATTCATAGGAAACTATCTTTAGCATAATACATAAATGAAAAAGTATTATCGCTATCAATAGATAGAGCATTGTTTTAATTGCAGTTTTCGGATTCATCCTTTATTATACTTTTCTAAATGAGGAACAAGGTCTTGGCTATCTATAGGTGCGTGATCTAGCAGTTGATTTTGCACGTACACGCTATACTAAAATTCGAAAGGATTTTTATAAGTGGTCTAGAGATAATCAACTACCTCTAGTCATTGTTGATCGTTCGGTTTTCTTTTCAGTACTATTGTTTTAGGTAAATTACACTTATACCTTGTTAGATTATATTGGTTCCCACAACTCAATTTTATTGCCATCTTTATCTAAAATATGTACAAATTTGCCATAATCGAAAGTTTCAATGCTGTCAAGTATAGTTACTCCGTTTTTCTTTAGTTTAGTTACGAGTCCTTCAATATTTTGAACTTGATAATTAATCATAAACTCTTTTTTCGATGGCGAAAAGTACGCATCTTCTTTTTTGAAAGGTTTCCACTGAAGAGAGTTTATTTGTTCAGGATTGTTGAGATCTCTACTGTCAAAACTTGAAGAACCCCAATCATTCATTGCAATCCCTAAATTTTCCTCGTACCATTTCTGAGTTTCTTCCAAATTTTCTGAATAAAAGAAAATTCCACCAATTCCAGTTACTTTTGGAATAGTTTCAACAGGTGATGTTAGCTTAGCTGTTTGGTTTTTTTTATCTGCCATATCTTTAGGTTTTGGGTTGCAATTTATGAGTATAATCACAACTGATAATGTTAGTATTGTTTTGCACCTATTTATAATTTTCATACATGATGTTTTACCGTTTGAATCATTTTAGTTTGATGATTATTGTTCAATTGGGACATAAGAAAATCCTTTATTATTTTGGCCTAGAAAGCTCACCACTGTAGTATCCGTACTTCCTCTTTTGTATTGAACGTTGTTTTGCTCAGGCTTGTATTTCTTATGCTATTTGGTCCGTATTACAAATTATTGTCTAATTAGCTCAACATATATTCGTCCTTGAACGAAACATAACCTCTATTGGCAAAGGTAATAGCTCTACTCTGAAAAATTAGTTTTATCATACCTACCTTTTTCTGCTAAGATCGACACCAAATTTCTTTATGAACCTATCATTTAAGTACTTATTTATATCATTTTGCTATTTAGCCTGAGATTTCTGGAGTACATTTAGGATAGTCCATAAAGACGAAATTAGTTACAGGGTTCATTAAAACTTAAATTAAAAGTGATTGCAAAAATTTCGTATTTAACTTTGATTAAGTTTTAAGCCTTTTTTATTTATACCCGCTCATTTCTAATAGTTTTTCTGAACTCAGGTTTGTCCAATTAGCTACCGTAATTGTCCTGCTTTTTAGGGCCTGTTGAACTATTTTATATCCGACTGTGTAACCACCTGAAAAAGGATAATTTCCTGAACCGAACATAACCTCCATTTGAAACGGTATGTCTTCACTTTTTAAATTTAGTCTTATCCTATTCCATAAGACCTCTGTATCTTTTTCATTTAGTGCGGAAGTCCAAGGTGCTTTTACTTTTGGATATAGTAAATGAGCAAATGAGTCTCCTCTACCTTCAAAAATTAAATAATCGAGTAAAGTCCATTTAGTAGATTTCTCAAAATTTAAATTTGTCCAATATGCATGATTATATTCGTGTACGACTGCATATGTAAGCATTTCTTCCCATCCTATTATTTCAGGTTCAATTGTGAGTAGAATTTGTTTGCTTCCTGCCGTTAAGCCCATAATTCCACCCATGCTTTGCATAATGGCTTTGTTGTCTGGGTTTGACGGTAGAATGTAAATTGTTAAGCTATCATTTTTTAGATAGGTGTTACTCTTTTCTAGGGCTAATCTTATTTTACTTTCAATCCTTTTTTTATTATTATTAATCCTTTCTATTCCCTTTTTTAATTCTGTTGCATTTTGTATTGGTGCGGACAAATAATCATTAACAATATCAGAATATTCACTTTTTAGAAAGAATCTATTAACAATAGTGTGTTGAATATTATCCTTATAAACATTATCTATGTCTTTTAAATCGCTAATTTGATTTAAGGCATTCTCGGTATAGGCTGAGTAAATATCATTTAGAAAAATTATTTCATTGTTCGATTTTTGCCCAAATATCTCTATAAATGATATCAGAACTACAATCGACAGCAATTTTAGTTTTAGATTTTTTTTCATTTCTTTATAGGATACATTTTTCTTCGGCTATAAAGTATGTTACCCTTAAGCCGTTTTCAAATGTGCACTTTTATGATTTTTTTATTTGAATCTTAATTTTCAACATTTAATAACCTTATTGGGATTCCATTAAAGCGATTACATGAAACTTCACATGTTGCTTCACAATTTTCTGTTAATTCATATTCAATGGTTACAATGTCCCCAATTTGTAAGTTTTGGAAATCAGGAAATTCATTGAGATTAATTGGAGATAATAAAGAATCGCTATAATCTTCACATGAACTCTCCAGTAATCTGTTATTTAATGTCATAAGATTTCCGCAACAAACCTGTTCAATTAGTTCAACTTGAACTTCGTTTTTATGATTTTCAGAGTCATCATTATTACACGATATGAGTACGATTAATCCAAAAATAATAGAACTTACTATAATTGTGAACTTTGTTTTATTCATAATTTATCTTTTTTATTTAGATTCAAGTAACGTCAAAATGTTACAAATTATCTTTTTATTTTCGTCAACGTATGTGATAGTATTAAGAATAAGAACGCTATACCAAAGCCTAAAATTCCAATATTAATTCCTAATACAGTCTTTTCACTTCCATCTAAATATTTCATAGAACCACCATATCCATCTTTTAAGAAGAATGCCAATAAGAACCCTCCCATAACTATGAGACTTAATACAGTGCTTAATCGGATTTCTTTTTTAAACCAAACTAACCACAAGCATACTGTGCCAATACTTGAGTTGGTAATCAATTGCCAAACTTCATGGATACGAACATGCGGTGTCCAATCTGGATTCCAAACATGCGTATCACTGATATCCAAAATGGGTACTACTATTGCGTATAGAACTACACTAAATGTTATCGCTATTTTTTTATCATTACTGGTTACTTTTGAACAATGAATTACTAATTAAAATATGAGTTTACAATGTGATAGCACAAAGTTGCAAACATTGACCTAAGGAAAACAGGTCAATTCTCTGTTTGACTTGTCGATTTACCTCACACGTTCGTTTCATTGATACCTCAAAGAGGAACGACAAATGAATATAGAATTACACTAAATGTTGTCGATATTTTTTCTATTAAAACTGAACTTATTTAAATATACTTACTTCGTTTTAGCGATTAAACCGCTATTTTTTTTCTTCCAAAACCACTCGAAACCCAAAATATTCATATAACTCACCAGTAAAGTTGCTTGCGTAGCGAAAAGCAACACTGCTAAAAGTGTCATTAAGTTGCCAGCCGCCACCTCGTACTATTCTTCTATCCCCTTCTGTAGCACCTTTTGGGTTTTCTTTAGGACTATTGGCATAATAATCGACTGCATATTTATCCATACACCATTCAAAAGCATTACCGCTCATATCGTAAAGGCCTAATTCGTTGGCCTTTTTGCCCGCTACAGCATTGGTTCTTTTGTCAGAATTACCATCATACCAACTCACATCGGCTATGTTATTAGCGCCACTGAATTTGAAACCTTTAGATTTATTGCCACCACGTGCTGCATATTCCCATTCTGCCTCATAAGGAAGACGTGCTTTTTGGTCTAGCTCGTTAGAAAGCCAATCGGCATAATCCATAGCATCACGCCAACTTACATTTACCATAGGGTCGTTGTCTCGCCAACCCCAACTAGGCGCTTTGGGCATAGCTACTCCTGTGGTATCTGAATAATAGCGATATTGGGTTACAGTAACCTCGGTTTGGCTTATATTAAAACTCTTTAGGGTAACCTCATGGGTAGGACGTTGATCTTCATTGCCCAAACCCCTTTCGTCGCCCATAGTAAAAGTTCCGCCTTCTACAGGTATAAATTTTGGTAGGTTTTGCCCAAAGCTAATGCTCGTTGTTATTAATAGAAGGGTAACATAAATTAGTCCTGTTTTGTTTTTCATTGTTTAGATTTTTAATTTTTTTGTTATAACTTCATAAAAGCCAGTATGGTCCTCTCTACGGTTTGCTTGGCAGAGTTATTTGCATTTGTACCTATAATTTGTGGTTATGTGAAATAGCCCTACCAATCGATCGATTGGTCTATAAAATAATTGATGCTCAGGTAACTGAATTTCGTGATCATTCCCTTATTCTATAAACGCAGGTATGATATTTTTTGAAACCTGAGCAAATATTGTTGCATCTTCACCATCATGGCCAGTGATCACAACAATTAAGTCAAGCTCTTCAACCACTATAGTGCGCTGTCCCCCTCCACCCCAAGCAATTTTAACATCATAGCTTTTATTTTTGACTGGTATGCCAGTTTGATACCAAAAATAGCCATAATTAAAGCCGTCGGGTTGCCAATCTTCTGTAGCTTTAGTCCTTCTACTGGTGGCCTTAGCTAAATATTTTGCTGAAATAAGTTGTTCGCCATTCCATTCTCCTTTATTGATAACCAGCATTCCAAACTTAAGCATATCACGTGACGTTATGCTTGAGCCTTCATCTCCGCTTGGCAGGCCACTGAGGTCATTTCGCCAGCTGTAGGCATCGATCCCTATCTTATCGAGAAATTCATTTTTAATAAAATCTCTAGCTGATCCTGGCACTACAGCATCCAGTACCTGCATGACCATTATCGGGTCTGGGGATTGGTATTTATAGCTTTGTGACTTTGAGGTAACGGGCGCACTAAGTTCTAGAAAAGCCTGAATCTGAGCTAGACCTTTAAACTGGCTATGATTCTTCCTGAATTTGTCCATATGTTCTTCACTGAAGCGAAGCCCCGAGCGCATAGTCATCGCTTTGTGAAGGGTAATCTTTTCTACACCATTGACAAATTTTGATGAATCCAAGCCTTTTAGAAAGCTGACCAGAGGTTTGTTCAGGTCAGCCATTTTCAAATAGCCCAGTTGCATTGCTCGACCAACAATCAAGCTTACATAGGATTTAGTAGTTGAACCTTGCCAATGTGGCAGGTCTACACGACCTCGTAAATAATAGGATTCAAAGAGGAGTTTGCCCTTGTGAGCAATAAGAAAGCTGTCATAGGCACCGTACGTACTGTCCGCGATTTCTTGAGCTAGTTTTACAATCTTGTCCTTATTGCCGCTATCAACGCCTAATTCACCAACTATAATACCGTCCTTTCTGTCAACCGGCGTTGTATCGATAAAAGCTTTTTCGAGATATGGTAAACCCCAGAATGATCTCCAGGATGAGAGTTTGGCTTCGGTGGCTGTAGCTTCTGGTGGGAGACTATCATGATATTGGGCAAAGCTACTATATGTTATTAATAGAAGGGTGACATAAATTAGTCGTGTCATGTTTTTCACTGTATTCATAGTATTAATTATTTGTGCTTGTTCATTAAGGCCTAGATATTTGATATACTTTATTCAAGATCAAACAGTCCAGATTTGGAAAGCTGTCGAGAAATAACATGGAGTTGATTGCTTTCCCGATCCGTATTGGAAGTTCCGAAGTATGCAATAACCAAATCTTTAGAAGGAGATATATAAAGGCCTTGACCTCCATGTGCTCCTTTATAAAAATCACCATCTTCGAATACGGCACCCCATAGATAACTGCTATATATTGTTTCTTTAAAATTCCGTGACGTCTCCTTGAGATTTTTATTTACATTTTGGATTTTAGATAAGTGCGCATCAGAAATTATTGGATTGGTGCTCTTTCTACCACTAGGTGTAAAAGCAAGAACAAACCTCCCAAGATCTCGAAGTGTTGTTGACATGCCATCGGCATACGAAATTGCTGTCCCATTTGTATTAATTCCTAAAAGGGCACTATATTCAGCTCCTATCTTTCTCCATATTTCCTGTTCCACAAAATCTTTAAAGGTAAGACCACTTATTTTTTCAACAAGTAGCGTTAATACCATAGCATCGGCATTCGAAAATTGGTGCTCCGTTCCTGAAGGTCTAGCAGATTTTGCTGTAGCTAAATCTTTAATGGGGTCAAAACTTACCTCATACGTCTCCAATGGAACACCATCAATTCCAGAACTCATGTGAAGTATATCTAGTACTGGAACACCTTCCCAACCTGATCCTTTAAGAGCATCAAAGTATTTATCAATAAGTTTGCTAGTATCGATTAAACCCCTATCCTCCAAAATAGCAATTGAAGTACTCACAAAAGTTTGGGTTATTAGCATATTAATATGCAAATCGGTTGGGAACATTCTTGGATAGCCTTCAAAAACGATTTTGCCTTTATGAATTATAATTAACCCATTAACTTCTACTTGCTGTACATAGTCGTATAATGATAGCCCCCCGCCTTTTTTTAAATCTGTTGACGTCATAAAATTTTTCACATCATCTCTTGGAGTTTCTTCTAGAATTCTCGGCGTATCTGACCTAAGTATGCGTGAGTGTTCCTTTATTTCGGAGAAGTTTAGGTAATAATATCGAGCCTTATCACCCCATTCAGTCCAATCGCCACCTTCGTAAATATGTTTATGGAATGCGTAAGCCTCTTCTTTTGCAAATCCAGAATAATTATATGTTTCATATTTTGGAAGTTTAGTGCTTAGGGCATCAGCGTCCTTTTTTGGCTCGTTTTTACATGTAATAAAAAGAAGTATTAAAAGTAGTAGTCCTGTGTTGTTTTCCATGAATTTTATTATTTAAAGAAGTTCTAAACCTTTCGTCAAATGTTGTATAAAAATATAGAATAGACCATGTGTAATAGCTTCATTAGGACATGCACACCAATTAAATGATAAAACCATTTCGTCATTGATATAACCCTTTTGTAAAGAAATTATGAGAACCTGCTCGTATAGCTATTATCTTTATTAGATTTTAATAAAAACGTTTATGATTAAAAAGTCTTTGAAAAATACTATACTCATTAACATAGGAGCCTTTTTATTGGTAGTCATACTCGAGATATTGGGCGGATGGTTATTTAAAGATAACTTTGATACTACGTATTCTTTTTACCTACACAACCTTGGTTATACAGCTATTATTATGGTTATCATTTGGATAAATCATTTTATTTACATTCCTTTTTTCTTAGATAAGAGAAACTATTTTTTATTTGGAATAATGCTTGTTGGGAGCATATTTCTTGGAGCATATTTAAAGGGATACCCTAACTGGATTGGTGTTTATAAAATATTCTTTTTTCTTATTTATACTACTGGAACCGGAATGGCTGCATTTTTTTTAAGAAGAAATATGATTATCCAAAGGGAAAATGACGAGAAGGAAAAACTACAAAAAGAGATGGAGCTTAATTATTTAAAGGAGCAGGTGAATCCTCATTTTTTATTCAACTCATTAAATAGTATTTATTCACTTTCCAGACAGCAATCGCCGGAAACTCCCGATCTTGTCATGCAGCTCTCAGAATTATTGCGATATCAAATTGAGAGTTCTAAAAAAGAGACCGTTTTATTAAAAGAAGAGCTTGAATTTATAGAAAACTATTTATTACTTGAAGAAAAAAGATTGAGTAAACGTTGTACTATAGAATTTTTAATTGAAGGAGAGGTGTCAGGCTTAAGGATTGCTCCAATGTTGCTTATCCCATTTGTTGAAAATGCTGTTAAGCACGGTGCCCAAAGTACTATTAAACAGAGTACCATTGATGTTTCTGCGACTATAAAAAATACCACCCTTAATTTTTGTGTAGTTAATTCAAAGCCTCTTGCGGTTTCTGCATCGAAAAGAAGTGGGTTGGGTCTTGAAAATGTGAGAAGACGTTTAAATCTATTATATCCTAATTCTCACGTATTAGAAATTGATGATACCAAAAAAGTATATCGTGTAAATTTATCTATAGATTTAACAGTTTCAGTAATAAAAAAATAGGTGATGATAAATATTGCCATCGTAGATGATGAAATACTAGCACGTAAAGTGTTGGAAGAGTATTGTTCTAAAATTGACAACTTTGAAGTAGTATTAAGCACAGGGAATCCACTTGAATTTGTCAATTTCACTCAACAAAATGACATAGATCTCATTTTTCTTGATATAGAAATGCCTGAACTTAATGGCATGGAAATTTTGCGTTCTATGATAAATCCACCTAAAGTTATTCTAACCACGGCATATTCTGAGTATGCATTGGAAAGTTATAATTATGGTGTTGTAGATTATTTATTGAAACCTGTGAAAATTGAACGTTTTTTGAAAGCAATAAATAAAGTTTCATCTTCAAAAATAACACAGACAAAAAAAAATAGAGGAAGTGAAGAGCTTCAAATAAAACATGATGGAATGCCCGTTAATATTTCATTTACATCAATTTTATACATTCAGAGTTTTGGAAATTATTTGAAAGTTTTTACAGATACAAGAATGTACCTTATCTCCGAAACACTTATTAATATCACTACCTTATTATCTGAAAATTTCCAACGCACACATAAATCTTACATTACCAATTTGGATAGGGTTACAAAGGCTACCAGAACACATTTGTTAATTGAAAATAATAAAGTCCCAGTTAGTGCTATGTATAAGGTTCTTGTTTTTAAAAAATTGGAAGTTTTAGCAAAATTATAAAATAGTTATTCTATTTCTAAAGTATAATTCTTAGTCATTGTTTAAATTTTTATGATGTTTGGTAACAATTGAATAAACGTACTGGTAGGCTTATTTCCTTTTTAAATGATAGCATATGAATAATCTAGCGTTTATTGACTACTGAATCTTATTTAAAGCATGCTCTGGGTATAGTAATGTTTACAAACAATTAACTACACACGTATTGTCAATAGCTTTACTACTGAGCTATTTTAGTAGGGCTGTTTTCTGCTTTTAGTAAACATACTTTTGTCATTAATAATAAAGCCTGCCTTGAAAACTGGCAAAATGGAGAAGAACACATAGCCAACCATATCTTTTAGAAAAATGAAAATGATCGATTTACAAAATGTAATTGAAATATGAAGGCTCCAAGTTTTCTCGATTTTTTAAATACAAGAAGCATACATACTATTAGTTGGGTTGGAGCAAATAAAATGAGTTAACTTTCACTAAGATCAACTTCGTTTTTAAACGCCATTTCTCCAGAGATCAACATTATTTTGACTCCACAAAAGATTTTATCCAATCCAATTAGAAGGACTAAACTAAAATCTTAAATATTCTCATTTTTATTTCTCTTGTGTGACCATGGGACCTAATGTTTTACCGCCTAATAAATGTAAGTGCATATGAAATACGGACTGTCCTGCGTCTTCATTACTATTCATGATAAGTCGGTAACCAGATTCAGAAATACCTTGTTCTTTTGCTAGTTTTTTAGCCACTAAAAACAGTTTTCCAAGTAATAGTGTGTCTTCTTCGGAAACGTCATTAACTGTGTGAATTTCCTTTTTAGGAACTATCAGTAAATGAACAGGTGCTTGAAGTCGCAAAGGAACAAAGGCAATAATATCTTCATCCTCATACACAATGGTAGCTTTTATCTCTCTATTAATAATTTTAGTAAACACTGAACTTTTTTCAATTTTTTTCGATTTCTTCATTTGATATTCAGGACTCTGACTCCAACAAATTGATGAGGTTAAAAATAAGAGCAAAATTAAAGATGATGTGTTTTTCATAATGATTATTTTTTGTGCCTGGATAATGTGTTTTTAGCTTTCCCAATTATTAAAATTTCAGTTTAGGAATATCGTACCCAGTATGAAGCACCGCGTTCAGTGTTTGAAACGTAGCGTGTAAAATAAACTGTATTTTGGTTTAGCAGTAAGCCAATTTCTTTTGTTTAATTTTTTCAGTTTTAAAGCCAAATTAAAAATTTAGCGGTATTTGCAAATAGGGAAATCCCTTTCGATTTAACACTTACTAACTATGTTTTTTATCTGAGCATCTATGTAAAAGCTGCCTGTCCAAATAGCTAAACTACTCGCTATACTTACTTATCATTGATATTTTTTCATCTTCAATTTCCAATACCTCAATTGTCTCAAAAGATGATATTACTTCTTTTTTAGTTTGAGGATGAACACCTTTGGAAATCGTTTTGTATTTGATAACTATGACATTATACCCAGTTGAAATAGAATTTAAAGATGCAGAGTATTCCGTATGTCCACCAAGGTAAAATAGCATACCTTTTCGCATGTTTTCTTTGCCGTCATGTTCTCGGGAATCGTCAGTATCGTAAGGCAGGTGTTGATGACCAACATCTTCAGTTAGTAAGTCTAAATAGCTATTAATATCTTCCTTAGTAGCAATCGGTTCCTGTGTTAAAACCCATAAATCAAAGTATTTTTGACCCAAGGCCGCCAAATTAGATTCCTTTGTATTGAGATTTGATTCTTTCGATTCAGTTTTCGTTATTACTTTTTGATTTTCATCTTTTGAATTTTTACAGGCAAGAGTAAATAAAATTAAAATTAGTATCATTAGGACTAGGTATTTTACTTTCATTTATTCGGATTGTTCAATGTTAATTCTAAATGTCTTGTCCTGAAATACAGCTACAGGTTAAAATTGATTTTACGCTGATAATTTGTATACCATGTTTGGTGTTTTATAATCTAAAGATAAATGTAATCTTACTTCGTTGTATAAATTATACACGGCTTAAGTTTGATTCTCAGTTCTTTGTTGGCATTAGTTATTTTTTAATTCAGATTCTATATCAACCCAATTAACTCTCCAATTTGTTTTTAAATGTTCACCAGTTGTAAAGAATAAAAACTTATTATCAGGCGTCACATATGGATTTCCTTGTCCAGTATTATTGATTTCCTTGTTCAATTTTTTGGTGTTAATCCATTCACCATTTCCGTTACTAAAACTTATCATTAAGTCAAGTTGGTTACCAATAGAAGCAAAAATCAGATAGTCTTCTTTTGGTGAAACATACGGTGTACATTTTCCAGTTTCGGAATTCATCCAAATTGTAGTTTTCTTTGCATCTTCAAATTTATCATTCACTTCTTTTGAATGATAAATATCCATTTCGGTATAATCCAAATTGCTTGTGTGAAAATATAGAGTTCCTGAATTGGTAATTGTAGGATGCGAAACTAATTTTTTTCTTAAGTTTGGGATATCCACAAAGATAGGTTCTTTCCATTCTCCATTAATTTTTTCAGATTTCCAAATATGCCAAGTTTCAAAAACACCTTCAATATTTGTCGGTCTGGTTGAACTAAAATAGATAGAATTTCCATCAGGTGAAAAACTCATTCCGTGTTCGTCATATTTACTGCTGAAAAATGCTTTCTTCGGTTCAGACCAATTTTCGCTATTTTTTTTTATTACGAAAACTTCAAATTTCTCGAAGCTTTTATCTGAAATAGTATAATAATATTCTTTTAAGTCAGGACTAAATATTCCCTTGTGGATAAGTTTATTTTCTGGAACTATATTTTGCTTAAACTCAAAAGGTATATTGCTTGGAATTTCGTCAGTTAAAAATTGTATTTTGGTATTATCGTTTTCATTTTTACAACTCAAAACGATAATTGTAAATAATAAGATGATTTTGAGTTTGTTCATTTGTCTATTTAATGCCAACAATTGTATATGATTACTAGTATGTTTTTATTTTTTTATAATTAATGCAGTGGTTATTGACTATTTATTGTACGCTATACATAAAATAAATGTTTGCAAACAATTAACAATAACCGTATCTCTAATAGCTTCTAATTTTTTTCTTTTGTTGGATCAACGAAAATGATATAGGCAAAGAGTAGCGCAAAAATCACATATACTATTGTGAGTGAAATAAGAATTTCTGGATGTATTTGGATATTAGAAACAACTTTAATTAATGCAATTGCTCCAACTCCAAAATGCATTAGATTTCCGATTGCGATTGGCTTATTATATATTCCTCCGATTAGAGTTCCTTTAGCCATCCAATTTAAAAGTGCAAAACCCAAATATAAAGCACTCAATATGTTAAAAAAGAGTGTTGTAATGGTGGTTGATTCTACATTTAAATATTCCATTACTTCATTTGGTAAAAAAGAAAAAAGGATTCCAATTGCTGCTAATAGTATAGCGCTTGAGGTCATTATTATTTTTGTATTCATAATCATAATTTTTTAATCTGTTAATTGTCCTTTCAAATCTTCTAATTGAGCTATCAATCTGTTTAATCTAGTTTCTTGTTTTTTTATGGCTTTTGGTCTAAAATAAAATGCATTTAGAGCAATCCAAAAAAGCACAAGACCATAAGATAAAATAGCCCAAGGCAACGTCATTCTAACAGCATACTCGTACATATAAAGGCCAAGGCCTAAAGAAAGTAGAAAGAAGTAACCATTTAAAAGCGTTGTCTTTTGAAAACGCTGCTTTTCTTTAAGTTTCAATAGCTGTAGCAACTGCTCTTTAGCGTTCGCGTCAATATTGCGCGTTAACAGAAGCGGAGTTAATGAGCTCTGAAATGCTACGTATATTAGAATAGCTATGATAATAATGATAATTCCAATTTTTGTTGTCAAATACTCGGGTTGATAATAGAACCAAACAAAACTTATAACCATACAAGATAAGAGTAGAGCAATGTTGGCTATAATGAGTTTAAATCGGGTTTTTCTTTTAAATTCGTTAGCTTTTTTTATGAGTTCCTCTGGTGTTTGAGTTTCAACTTTCTGCTTATTCCAGTATTGTTTAAAGTCTATGTTATCTGTCATGTTTCTGGAATTTTATAGTTAACTTTTCTTTAATTCGGTGAATTTTCACTCTAACATTACCTTCTGAAAGACCAACAATTTTTGCTATTTCTTTCTGTTTTAATTCTTCCAGTTCCAAGGATATGATGATTCGTTCAACTTCAGGAAGCTCTGATATGCATTTATACAAAAACGCTACTTGAGGTTCAATATTCACAATACTTTCTTCAAACATTTCACACGGTAATTCAGATTTTGGCATCTTTTTATCTTTCCTAATTTGCACTAGGCAAGAGTTTACGGCAATTCTAAATATCCAAGTACCTATTGAAGAACGATATTTAAATTTTGGTAATTGTTCCCAAACCTTTATGAAAGTTTCTTGAGCAATATCTTTAGCTGTATCGTGGTCGTTCACATACCCCATACATTGTCGATACACTTTTGGCCAATATTCTTTATGAATTTCTTCAAAAGTTAAAAGTGTATCCATGTTTTTAATGAGGTTATAAATTGATTTTGTTGATCAATAAAGACATTGTGAGAACAGTTCTCCATGTATTTTAAATTATTTTTTGGTATAACTCCTCTAATTTTCTCAACATGTTCCTTTGAATATAAACCATCTTCGGTACCGTAGAGTCCAAAAATTTCAATTTTATTTTTTAATACATTTTTTAAGTTTTGTGTTAGATCTATTGAAGTATAGTTTTCATTTTTCCAAAAGCCTTTTGGTGCTTCCATGGTCATTTTTGCATCCTTACTTTTAAATAAAGTATCTGTTTTCAATTTTGTGTAAATGGCCAAGGCTTCTTTAGATGGTGCTTTTGGCGTATAAAAACCATTCTGCATGGCATGCCCAAAACTGTATGAACTATATTCCAATGAGTTTTTATCCATGGTCTCAAGCATTCCAATGTATTTTAGGTTGGTATTGTCATTATTGCTTTCGTAGATGTTTTTGGAAGTCTTTATAATCGTGCTTAACGTTTCTTGTATAGATAAAGGGGCGGCTACCAGTACTAAAGATTTAATTTTATTTGGATATTCCTCTGCGTAGAGAGTTCCAACCACTCCTCCAAAACTATGTCCTATGAGGGTAGCATCTTCTAAGTTGAATTTTGTGTATATAGCGTCCAAATCATCAAACGTTTCTTCAAATGTGAATTTTGCATTTTCATCTGAAGATCGGCCCTCGCCGCGTCTATCATAAACAACAACGAAAAATCCATTTTCGCTAAGTTTTTCTGCTGTTGTTATTTCAAAACCTATTGAATTGTATCCAGGGCCACCATGAAGGTAAATTAGAGGTTCATTGCTTGGGTCACCAAATGCTTTTGAATAAATTGTTTGAGCGCTAACTGAAATTGTTGCTATGAAAAATGCAAATAATGTGATAGTTTGTTTCATTTTGATTCTTATGTTTTCATTTAGATACCAGAAATAGCAAAATGTTACAGATTATTTTTTGATTATTATCAATGAACATCTTTTATGAAACGGAGTGCAGAAAATAAGTGTTTCCGTTTCGGGTTATAGATAAGCTAAGTTTTATGATAGTTTTTAGTCGTTATCAACCATCTTAAAAAATTAGCTTTAGTAATAGTTATATGGAGTGTAGTATATAGTTGTTAGAACGTATACGTATTACAATATTTCAACAAAAAATACATGGCAAATAATAAAGCCTAGTACAGAAAGAATTAGACCAGTTAGGAAAACATCCAATGATTTACGCAAGTAAGCATGTTTTTTCCCTATTGATTTACCAAGATAATACGTATCCAAGGCTATGGTTTTATAAAGCTTATCACCTTGGTACATTAGATTTGTTAGTTTATCAATATATTCATTTTCGTTAAGATCATTAAAATTACCAAAATATAACAAATTACTACTTTTGTGCTTACCATGTTTGGATTCGGGTCTAGTTGCAAATACGGCATAGGTGATTGAAACCAAATTGGTGAAAAGAATCATTATGGCGGGAAAAATAAGATGGGGGTCTTTTTCCAATTGCGGTAGTACGGTTCCGATAACGATTGAAAGAATCAAGGAATTTATGGTTATAAGAATGTTAGATTTACGATCTATCATCGTATTGAGGGTATAATGATTTTTAGACACTGAACGAAATAATGTTTCAGCGCCTCTTTCTGATCGAGGTTCTATCTTGGCTAATTTCTTTTTAAGTGCTTTAAGCTGTTCTTTGTCAATATTCAATTCTTCCCTTAAGTAGGAATTTTTTGCCTTTGTTATTGTAAAATCGTCCATACGGTATAGTTTTAATATTGGATAAGATTCCTTTCCTAAAATAATAGGTGTTGTTTTTATTTATTGGGATTATGGTTGTGTTCTTTATTTCCAATTCGGCAGTGCCTTTACTCAAGATGTTGGAAACATTAAAATAAAGTTCTGGATGGTCTGTGAATTAATATTCATAATGTAGGCTGCCTTGGATGGCTGCCTTATTTACCTTGTCGGCTATTTCATTACCATATATCACGATACTGCTGCAGATATAGCATCATCATTTAATCACTTGCTTTTCCTATTCCATTTTTAGTTTTTTTCTAGGTTTGATTAAAAAACCACCAAATTGGTTGCTATGCTTACGTTTGTTAAGCCAAATACTCACAAATTCTGTTGTAAATAATTATTGGTTGTTAGTTTCCTTGGTCGTATTCACCTTTCTTTTCTTACTTCTTTGCAATTATCTATTAAAAGTTTTTTATAAACATCATGAACTTCTCTAATAACTAGGAGAGAGAAATAGTGCTTTATGCCATTAAACTATTTTTTGACTTCATTAGATGAATGTTTAATCTAGTTTACTCGGCTTTTTTCTTTCTCAGCCCCGGTCTTTCTAGCCCGTTGCTTTTTTACGCCCTTATTGCCAAAACTTGCCGAGTAGGTCACCTTAAAAGTTCGTTGGCTAAAGTCAAAAGCCCGTTCGATATAAATATTTTCTTCTGGAATATTGGTAATGCCGATTCTTTCTAAAGAATTGAAAATATCGGAGACATTAAAAGCCAATCTATTTCCACCCTTGAACTTTTTCTGTATTCCAAAATTCAGGATACCAAGTGATTCGAATTTTACATTGCCGACCAAAGAGCGGGTCTGATAAAACCCTGATAGTTCAGCAGTATACTCATTCCCAAGGGTAAAGGTCTGATTTCCATTTATCCTGAAATTGGTCTGGTCTATAGTAAAAGTGCCTAAATCTTCTACGGTAGTCGATTCTTGCCATAGCACCGTTGAGAAATAACGCATTTTCCACCATTCGGTCACTTTAATAGGAAACGATAAGGTTAAGGATGCGGTTTTCTGTCCTTCTAAATTGTCGGGTTTTATCAATTGTGTGTTCGTAATTGGGTCAAATCTGTTCTGAAAACCTACGATGGTAAAATCCTCTTGGGTATATTGAGCGGATAGGCTGATATTTTTTCTAGTGTAATCCGCTTGAAAAGTATTGGCCAACGCAGGACGTAATGATGCGTTTCCACCGAACGATGTTCTTGGGTCCAAAAAGATGACAAACGGTGCCATATCACTAAATGATGGTCGGTTGATTCGTCTGCTATAAGAGAGGTTAAAACTACTTAATTCCCCTATCTTTTGGTTCCAATAAACGCTTGGGAAAAAGTTATCCAAGTTACGGTTTACTACGTTCCCGCCATTTGAGGAGTTCAGTTCCGTATCTGATTTTTCGTATCGTAGACCTCCCTTGAATGTAGTCTTATCAGAAAGTTGATAATCTAGTTGCGAATAGAACGCAAAGATATTCTCGGTTAAATCACTTGTGGATGTAAAATTAGGGAGCGTGACACCATCGTCCGATAACGCTACCTTATTCTCGAAATCTGAGGTTACATATTTTACTCCCAAACTCAACTTTGCCTTTTCGCCTACAGGAACAGCATAGTCCAGTTTCCCCACCAAAATATTGAATGGCGTGTCTTTTTCACTCAGCAAGTTTTGGTTAGTAAGCAGATCGCCTGCTTCGTCCTGAAAACGTAAATCATAATTGATAGGATTTTGGTTGTCATAAAGCAAATAGTCAAAATCAGCATTTAAGATGGCTCCGTTTTCAAAATTGTGGGTAAGGTTCAAATTCGACTGTAAATGTTGCCAATCGTTTACCTCGGTATTTCTTGAAATAGCAAGGGTATCCGGTGCCGATGAAGGGCGTATGCTTGTTCTATTGGTGGCGTTCATGTCCCAATTGTTCCCGTATCCTGAAAACAATACACCGATAGTTGTACGCTCACTTGTCTGTATATCTAACCCTAGTCTATAATTATGATTATTCCGTGTCGGGTTTCGGTCGCTTGTCAATAGCGTTTCGGTAAAATTTGGGCCAATTCCAGTTCTTCTATCCAAGGTAGTATACTGTTCTTGACCGCTGCGCAAATAGCTATAGTTTCCGAACAGATTGACTCTGTTTTTACGATAATTGAAGTTGACGCTGGTATTACCGGTTTCTCCGCGTCCATAGCCTGCTGATAAAGAATAGCCGCCATTGAATCCTTCGTCAGGATTTTTCTTCAATACGATATTGATATATCCAGCATTTCCTTGTGCATCTAGATTGGCAGGAGGTGTAGTAATCAATTCCAAGGATTGGATGTTGTCAGCATCAAGACCTTGTAAATAACTGAACAAAGCATCCGCAGGCATATATAGAAGTTTCCCGTTTACCATAACATTTACACCTTCCTTGCCCAACATTGCAATGGAATTTCCTTGGCGGTTAACGACCACACCAGGAGAACGTTCAAGTATCTCCAAAGCAGAACTTCCGGCAGTATTGACTTTGTTGGCTACGTTTACAACCAAGCGGTCAATTTTCTTCTCGATAAGCGGGAGACTGCCCACCACCATAATTTCATTAAGGGCAAGCACTCCTTCGGATAATTGAATTACACCAAGGGCCTTTTCCCGCTGAGTATCCGATAAATCGAAAGATGCTGATATATACGTGTCGAATCCTAAGACCGAAACTGAATCAACATAATTCCCATCAGTTTTAGCACTAAGTTCAAAGGTTCCATTATCATTTGAGGTAGTGCCAGATATGAAAGTACTATCGTTCGCTCTTAATAAAAGGACATTCGCAAATGCAAGGGGCAATTCATTAGTGTCCGTAGCCCTACCTGAAACCGTGTATTGCGAGTAACCTAATTGCACTATTAGGGCACAAAATAAAAGTAGAAGATGTTGTTTTATTTTCATGATAAAATCTAGTTTACAATTTGATGGTACAAAGTTGAGAACTACGACTTATCGAAAACAGGTCAATTTTCTGTTTGACTTGTCAATTTGCTGCGAAAGGCTTTTGGAGCTTCCCCAGTCATTTTTTTGAAGAAACGGTTAAAATTGGAAACATCTGAGAAATGGAGTTCATGAGAGATTTCACTTATCTTTTTCTCGGAGAAAGAAATTTCTCGTTTACTCAATAACAAAAGACGATGGTGTATTGTTCTTAATGCGGTCTGCTTAAAATAGGACTTGCAAAGGTCATTCAAATGGTTGTGGCCTATACCAAGAGCATTGGAATATTCGGCCACGGTGTGCCATTCCTTAAGATGCTTGTCTAACAGTTTTTTGAATCGGAGGATGTTGGGGTCAGCTTCTTTTTGACTTTGATGGTTATATAATTGATAAAACCGGTCAATTTGACTTATTGAATAATAGAGGAGCGAACGAAAGATATGCGAGCTGTCCCCTTTAAGCTCCTCAAATTCTTCTTCAACTTCTTTAAATACCCAAATACATTTTTGAAGTTGTTCCTCGGTCAATTGTACGGAGATCGATGGTCGATTGAAGTCAAAAACATGAAAGCGGTTCAGGAATAATTCATCTCTAAAATATGTATTAAGAAATTCTCCCTCGAAAAAAAAGGAAAAGCCTTCCACGTCTCCATCCGTTTTCCAATGGCGAATTTGATTGGGAAGTGTAACGATAACGGTTCCAACAGAAAATAAAACTGAATTTCCGTCCAACGAAAATGTTCCTTTTCCCTTTGTGATGACTAATATTTCATAAAAGGTTATGTAATGAAGCTCCTCTGAAATAATATATCCATGAAGGCTCTCTATTCTTCCTATGTCAATAAGAAGTTCGTTTCCGTATTTATTCTTGAGAAAATCAAATTGGAGCATTTTGTAATATTACTTATCGAAGAAGTATAATCAAAATTTCAAACCCATAAAACGGCCTTTTTATAAGACATTTTGCCAATAGTTTAGAACTTCTTAGTCCAACGTCTCAATTGTGGTCTTTTTTAGTAATCCCTAAATTAGACCTTTTATGAGCCACTTTTTAATCAATGAAAAGATACTCTTAAATCAGATGAACTTTGGTTTATTGGTTCATTATAAAAAAATTTTCCCCACTCTTCAATTCCAAAAAAAGCCAAATCCCGATGGTCATATAAGGCATCGAATTCTTCTTCAATTTTTCTAACCGCTTCGATATCGGTTACCCGAATCCTAGTTTCGTAGTTGTATTTAGTACCGCTCTCCGTAAAGTTTAAAGAACCCAAATAAGCGGTATGACCATCAATGATATATATTTTGCCATGGATGAACATATCATTGATTTGATAAGAGTCCGGGGCAACGAAAACCTTAAATGGAAAAAGCGGTGAATAGGTATACGAATAAATTTTTGTGTTCTTAGTTTGTCTTCTAGCATATCTGGAGCTTAAAAAAAGTAAGAAAGCAATTCCAAAAGCAAAGATATGAGTCGAGTTGTACGAAGTAAGAAATAGAATGACCAGGAGTAGTGTTAAAGCGATACTCACCGCCATAAAAGCTTTTTGTGTAAACAGCCATCTTTTTCTCATTCTGTTTGCCTCCTCATCTAAGTGCCGGTTCTGAACAACCAAAGGTTGAATACTTTTTTCCTGACAATAGCTTCTACTGTCATATTTATCAGAAGTTATCAAGGTGACCTTTATTCCCTGCTTATGTAACCAAACCAATTCATCTACCATTTTGGGAGATAGGTACGGAGAGGAAATTTTTACCGAACGTTGCGCGTTTCCGATTTCCTTCAGCAACTTGGTTCCGGCTCCGGTACCCATATAAATATCACATTTTGCCTGATTGAACCACACGATTTTAGGGCTTTGATTGACTCTTTAAGATACGAAATTTTAAGGTCAAAATGAAGCATATTTCATCTCGATTGGCTCCGATTTGTTTTATGTGAATAGCCTTCGAACCTCTAGGTGTATCCGTTGGAAATTAGCCCTGATTTCTGCGTCATTTTGCGCCAAGACAGGCTCAGGAAGTTTCCGTATTATTTCGGGCCTTTCGAACCTGATTCGTTTATCTTTTCCATCGGCAAAGGCTATAAACTCACCGCTTTTCAATCGGAAGAAAACGTCTGCACGTATTTTGCTGACATCTTTTTCTCCCTTGGTGATTCTAGCATCAAAATTCCAATTGCTGCTCTTGCTGACACTGCGAGTAGGCTGTTTGATAATTTCAAAAAAACGTTCGTAATATTTTGCCGTATCAGGATCATTGGCTTTCCCAAAGAACTGATAGGAGAGATTGCTCAATATGGCTTTACTGGCCTTGTCCCCATACATCAAATCATTTTGAATCTTATCCTGGAGTACATAAACCGTCATGATATCATAGCTCCGTAAGGTGGCCGGAATCCGTTGCATGTTCAGCAATCGAAAGGTAGAGGCTTCCTCAGCAAGGAAGAAAGCTGATAAACGATTGCGAACACTCATTTGTTTGGTAACAGTGTGAATAATGGTTGCGATTACCGGGGAGTAGGCGGTATCAAACTTTGGATTGTTTACGATGGAGATTATTGACGGATGATGCGGATTATTTATATCCAACGGAATTTCATCCGCCGATAAGGCCATAAAAATACGTTGGGTACTGATTTTTTTAAGCGCATTGGCCAAGGTGCTCATCACCCCGGCAGTTTGTCGTTCCGAATCGATTCCGGAAATAAATGCATCTGCCATTGCCTTTGAAGTAAAGTCAGAACTAAGAAAGGAAACAAGTTGCTCGGTATCCATATATTGGTAGGTTGCAATGAGATGCGGAAGTGTACAGTAATCTGGATGTGCTGTTTTAAGCTTCCATATCAATCCGCCCAATAGCCCTTCTACAGCATCATTAAAGAATTTGGAAGAACCCGAAGCACCCGATTCTTTTTGCTCTAATAGGTTCTCCAGAAGCACACGGGATATTTCATTTACGCTTTCCTCATCAACCATGTAACGTGGTGCAACGGGATTTACCCGTTTATAGATATCGTCAAAGGAAATGATATGAAATGGGATTTTCGAATTTTGGAATAGGGGATAGGCCATTTCGGTAATCTCAAAATGCTTATAGTCATGAATGATTCCACAGAATGCATGCGTATTGAAATGTTTGAGAAAATTGAAAACTACGGATTCCGTTTTACCACTTCCCGCAGATCCAATAATCGAAACACCCCTACGGATGTTCTTCATGTTCAGCACACCATTTCTAAGCTGAAATTTGGCATGGTATTTTTTAGGCATGTTGGTAGTATCGCCATCAATTAAAGCGGCGTAACAAATCATACTGATGGCATATAATGGTAAAATCCATTTTAAACAAAAAAAGAGACCGTACTGGAAACTGTTTCCCAGACATGCCACTATACCCAAATACAGGAGTATCACAGCAAGACTGACAAAAGCATAACGGTAATAGCGATGCATCAGGAGTATCAAGCTGGAAGCCGAAACATAATATAGAAGGATGACCGAATGGATTTGCATACGCCGTTAGATTCCTATTGAACTAGATGACCGAGCTACGTCCATGGCCTTTTTGAACTGTTTGATTGTTTTAAGTGCCATTTGTACTTTATTCTTAGGAATGTTCACCTGCGGAACCCGCACTCCAGCTTTACCTAATATTTTGAATGCTGCGCTACGCTCGTTAGTGGGGAGTCCGAGTAGGTGTGCGAAATATTGGTGGGGATCTTTGGTATAGGTTTTTCTAGCTTCGTAAGTTTCTACAAAATTCCGTTTGTGGTTGAAAAGGGTGTCAAAGGTCTTTTCAGCCCTTTTGTAAAATAGATTCCGGTTAAAACCTCGTTTGACCATTTTACCGTTCAACTTGCTTTGGGACTCCATGTATTTACTACCAGGGGATAGGCTATACCGATTGCTGACATCTTTTCTGCTAACAATAATATGAACGTGGGTTTGGAATCCAGGCTTTTTCATCCCCTGTTCAATAGGCTTTCCATCTATTTTATGGGGTATTTCAGCTTGGAGGTTTGCTAGTTTTTTGCCTATTGCTGAACTATTTCCGTTTAGTTCCCCGCGCTCTATTTTGCGAATGTCATTTTCAAGTTTTAGAATTTGAGCACGGTAGTGCTGATTTTCTCGAACCTCCCGATCAAAACCTTTGAAGGTTCGTTCGTGTTCAATTTTTGCGAAGTATTTAATATCATCCACGGTTACTGGTTTGTCCCGATGAAATGAAGACGCATAATCCTTTATTACTTCGCGCACATACTTCCTCAGTTTTTCAGGATCGTTGTTGATGGCCTTCAGTTCCTGTTGGCTCGGATTGATTGTTAAGGAATAAAACTTGGGTTCTACTTTCTTAAGTTTGGTCGTATTCCCGTCAATCTCTTTCACAACCTGTTCCGGTGGAATATGGTCTTTTTTTTGATCAAAAAAGGGTTCTTGCAGCTCAGGCAAGATGCCCTCATTTTCCTTTTCCAAATAATTCACAAAATCAGAAGCGCTCTGAGAAAAATTGGTAGATAAATGCTGTTTGGTAATACTGATGTACATAGCTCAGACGATTTTAAGTGATGCTTTCAATTGATTGTATTCTTCCAGTTTCATATTCAAATGCAATTTTGATTTACCGAAACTTGATTTCGTTATTTCCACCTTTTCTAGGGTTTTCATAAACTGCTGCTGCAGCTGTTCTAGATTTTGCTTCATTACGGTGTTCTCTTTCTGAAGTTCAATGGCTTCAAAAGCGGATTTAAAGAAAGCATCATCTTTAGTGGGCATGTTTTTTTTATCGGATGAAAGTGATTTTTGCTGCTTGTTATTTTGCGGTGCATGTTCAAAAAGAAGTTCCATCATTGCCTTTACGGGGTTGATTCCGTGTTTATTAGTTTCCGACATCATCGCCGCCATCCCATTGAATCTTTTTTTAATGAGATTCTCTAATGTTCTGCCGGTTGGTCCAAAGGATTCTTTCGGTGAAATCTCATTGATAAAGAAAAAATCTAGCATCGTCTGCAATGTCTCCGTATGGGTTTTGAAAAAGCGTTTAGAAAAGTGCCTAAATTTTTTTGCGGTCTGTATTTTTACCCGAATAGTGCTAAAGGTTTCCATTGTTTTTGATATGCTACTCTTTGACTCAAATTTTCGCCTATTTATTGGCCTTTTCAGGGCATTTGACGCAAAAAATAGGTTTCGTAATGGCGATAACCTATTCTTAGGGCTATTTAAAATACTGATAATCAATTTATTGTAATTAAAAAGTGTCTTGTAACGCCGCGCCAGCGTGTTACCCTCTTGCTCTTCCTTTTTACTCCGCAGGAGAAAAATCCAGCTTTCATCTCAATTTAGTTTACCGTTCTTACAGCTGATTTCGATTTCAAAATTTTAAGAGTTTTTCGTACTAACTTTTGAGGAATTTTCAGGATTAGTTAGAAATGTATGGGAATCATTAAAGAAAAAGGCAACCAAAAAGGCTGCCGTGTATCAATCCAAGTAGTGCTGATTTAGATAGTAAACTTGAATTTATGGTTATAAAGGTTCTTTATTGCTTCTTCTTCTAAGAGCGAATCGTAGTCTAGGTGGTTTTCAGCTGCATAGGTTTTCAAGTCTTCACCGAATTTTCGTTCTACCTCTTGCTTTGATTGTTCCATCAGCTTTTCTTGCGTTTCCCAATCTAGTTTGTTAAAATTGAGACGAAATGGAAGGTCAATAGAAATATTCATAATTGCTTAATTTTTCATTAACCCATTGTCGCTAAAACTAAAATAGTTGCCATCGGGTAGTATGATCAAATGGTCTAGCACCCTGATGTCGAAAAGTTCAGCAGCTTTTTCTATTTTTTTGGTCAATGCGATATCGGCACCACTTGCTTTACCGGTTCCTGATGGATGATTGTGCGCTAGTATGATGGATGTAGAAAGTGTTTTAAGGATAACTGCAAAAAGTATCCTCAAGTCTACTAGAGTGCCCGTCAAACCCCCTGTGGAAGCTTGAAACGTACCTTTAACCTTATTTGCATTATTAAGCAGTAACACTTTAAAGGTTTCATGAAGTCCGATGGTGTTTTTATCCCATGTTTGATATAACAATTCGGCAACCCTATCCGACGAGTTAGCAGGTTCTGAATTTAGGACTCCTATTTTTTCGCAATAGCTTATTTGAATTTCATTAACTTCGTTTTTCATTGTTTTAATATTAAGATTAGACGATGAAAAAGAGGGCGTAACTTTCCACGGTGTCGCCCTCTTTGTTTTTATAGTTTACGAATCGGATTTACCACCTAATAGCAGAATTTCGTCGGCTACCACTTCGGTAATCCGTCTTTCGTTGCCCTCTTTAGGCTCCGTATAGGTTCTATTTTTAAGTTTTCCTACTATCGCCACTTGTTTGCCTTTGTGCGCATATTGTTCTATAATCTCAGCGGTCTTGCCCCAAGCAACAATGGTGTGCCAGTCGGTTACTTGTTGCTTTTCCCCTTTACCGTCTTTGTAGGTTTCATTGGTAGCCAAAGAAAACCGGGCTACTTTTTTACCACCATCGAGTTCAGTTACTTTAGGGTCATCTCCGATGTTCCCTAGCAGATGCACATAATTTTTAATACTACTCATAATTGAAAAATTTAGAATTAATTATTATTCCCGTCCGAACCTTTCGAACAGCTTTTAAAATCGATTTACTTATTACACCTAGAGCGTTTTCCTTTTTGTTGTTTTTTAACTTTTGTTTCGCTTCATTTTTGAGGATTTGATATGATTTCATGATTTTCGGTTTTGATTTACTTCCCACAGAGCCGTCACTGTTACCTTTTTTTGTTGCTTAACTTTTTACAATATTCAGGTTTGGTAAGACGTATAAAAAAGAGCGAGGTACGAGTCTGGTTTATGCCGTCGTGCAAGAATGAATGTTGTTTTTTCGCCGTCTAAAAAAGAGTTATAATGGTGGTTCGGGCAGTAGGGCATAACCCTTAATCGTGAAGTTTCAAACTCCTCTTGAAGTGGAACAAAACACTACATATCAATTTCAGTTAAAGCGGAATTAATTTTGGTTCTGGATTACTATGAAGTGTTCCTTTCCAGCATGGCGGGAAGGGTTAGCTGAATGGTAAGCCAAGAACGGGAATTGTGTCCAAGACCTAAAGCAGAGAAGCTTTTTGTCCGCAGTGCAACGAAGTGGCAATGTGCTGAGCGGATTTCAAGTTAAAAAGCCAAAAATGGCTAGGTCAAAGATTATTCAAAAAATGAGACCAAAAAGAGAAATAAGATGGGGGATTTCACGTCCTAAAATACGGCTACAGACTAATATTAGTTTTAAGCGGCATATTGATGCACGTAATTAGGTGTTTTATATTTTAAAGATAAATGTAATCTTTTGTTGTTGTACAGCTTGATTGCATTTTTGGTCGCTTTCTTAGCTTGCACAACGCTGGTATGGGTCTGGTCGAGATAGAATTCATCTTTTAGTATTCCGTTGAGCCTTTATTCAGGACGGGTCATAATGTGTTACAACGGAAACATACATGAAAAGTAGCGGATTTTTATACGCAAACTTTTCGAGTTACTACTAAAAGTAAATTTGCAAAACCAACTTTAAATTAAACACTTGAGCCGCTATTTTTTATATACAATGTTTTAACCAGTTATTTTTCATCGTAGCTTTGTTTCTTATTAAAGTATCTTCTTAAAATATAGTTTCTTAAGATGCTTAAAACTGTTAAATAGATTGTTATTAAGGTGTTTTTTCCAGAATGGTTTTCTATTCCTAAAACTGGAAACATTAAATGCAATGAAATTATGGTAACCAAAAACCCAACTGTCACATTCGCCAAGCTTTCAACAAAAGATTGTTTTTTAGTTTGCATTATTTAGAATTTTAACTTCTGAAGAGAGCTCGTTATTTTTAAGTTGAATAATTCTGTAACCAGAAATAGTAGTATCTATTATTATTTCGGAAATATTTTTTTCAATCTGAAAAGCTACTGCTGGTGTAATATATTGCTTAATATTTTTATATTTCACAATGCTTTCCATATGATAGTGACCACAATAAATAGTAATTTCGTTTGGCACTTCCTCTAATATTTTAATGAGGTCTTCTCTGTTTTTTAACTTTCCTATTTCATCTACTTTTAAATTAAGTCCAATAATCGGATGATGGATAAAAATGATAACAGGATGAGATGATATAAGTTCTTTTTTTAACCATTCGAGTTGTTCAATATCTATAATGCCTGAGGAAGAATCTAAATAGATAAACTTGAAATGATTTTTGAGCTCACTTCTATAGATTTTTTTTGAATTATAATCAGCTCCTAGATTATAGTACTTGGAAATTTTTATAAAATTATCGTGGTTTCCTAAAACAATTGATAAATTCATTTTTTTAAGAAGGTCAAAAAAATATTGAATACCTTCATTTTCTCCAATGTCACCTGTGCATACAATATGATTAATCCCATTATCTTTAACACTTGCTAAGATTTTGTCAAATCGTTTTCTTGCAGATATATTGTCCTCGAAAGGAAATTGTTCATCAAGATGTAAATCAGTAATGTGAGCTATTTTTTTTACCATTGAGCTTTGATTTTCTAAAACCAAAAGTAGAAGCGTTTTTTTATTAATAGTTAGAAAATCTTACTGATTTTATAAGGCTTTCCTGAATTGTGTTGGTGATAATCCAACGTATTTTTTAAATACATTAGAAAAGTAAGCTGTATTATCAAAACCACATTTAAAAGCAATTTCAAAAATAGAATCCTTTGAATACTGAAGTTTATTTTTTGCTTTTTCCAAAGGAATATTTTTTAAATATTCAAGAGGTGTATTTCCATTTTTAACTATAGGTTAAATCTTATTGTGATTTTTTCAGCTTTTATTTAACGGTTTATATATGGTGATATAGCTATACCCTTCTTTGTTAACTACTGTTTTTTTGTCAGAAGTAACTACTTTAAATCTGATTTAATTAGACTGTTCTTTGATTGATTTGGTTACGGAAGACTTAACTTCTCCTGTATGCGTTGTTGTTCTGGTCTCTATTAACATAATTGAACATTCGTCTATTAAAGAAACTCTATGGTTAATTCCTTTTGGAACTACTAACATATTTCCAGTTTTCATAGTTCTATTAATTTCATCCCCATTTTCGTGATTATGCCAAGGAACTTCATGGCCTTTGATCTTGGCAATTTTGAAATACTGGTCATTAACTTCTGTAACTATTTTTGGAGTGAAGTAATCTTTAAGATCTTTTAATTATTCTTTTATATTTATTTGATTTCGTTTTATAATTGTAGCTACCGGGTTAGTATAAGAAAAGTTGAGATTGGTAAATTGTAATTTTCCAATGTTTGTCATATCGTTTATTTGTTTGTTGGATTGTTCTAGTCAGTATTTTTAGCAAATTTTTTATAGATTGATGCCCACAGTCATTTATTCTTTTAAATATCCTCTTCTTTTTTATTTTATCCCCTGATAAAACTCCGATAAATAGTTACTAAATACATCAGGTTGTTCCATATTTGGCAAATGCCCTGACTTTGTAATAATTTTAAATAATGAATTAGGGATTTGATTTGCGATGTATTTCATCTGCTCAACGGTAAATTGAGTATCAAATTCAGCGGCAATAAATAAAGTAGGTTTATCTATATGTTTTAGAAAAGGAAGGTTATTTCGACGCTCAGCTCTACCATAATGAGATGCAACAGCACCCTTTGATTGGGTTTCTGACATCATTTTAAACAGATGTTTATAAACGTCTGTGTCCTCATTATTCTCATTAAGATCCATATATTCATGGATAGATTCTTTAGTGTATTGAAGCATTCCTATTTTAGAAATCCGTACAGCTTCTTCATATCTATTAGAGTATGATATTTCGTTTTCAGCACTAGGTGAACTGGCAGCAATCACTAAAGATTTTACTCTGTGCGGAAATAAACGGCAAAACTCCATGATGATTTGCCCTCCCATAGATAAGCCTATTAAATGTACCTGTTCAATTTCTAATTCATCTAAAAGTATGGCCAAATCTAATGCTTGTTCTTCAATGTATATTTTATCAAAATTAAAATCAGATTTTCCATAACCTTTTAAATCTGGTAAGATTAAACGGTAGCCTTTGAGGATTTCATACTGATATTTCCACATAGTATGATCAAAAGGATGCCCGTGTATAAGGAGAATGGTTTCTTTATTTTCCGAATTCAAGTCCTTGTAGAAGAATTGATTCCCTCTTATTTTTATTCCTTTCATATAAATTTACATTATTTAAAAACTGTCATTAATCAATACTTTTTCAATTCGTATTTGTCCGCCTCGAACAAATGAGTTTTCAATTTCTTTTCAAATTAAATAATGCTTCAGTCTCTCCAATTTTGTTGAAACTATTTTTTATAGAACTTTGAAAGAAGCAGGATTAGTTTTGCTCGTTGAAGAAACAATTGCTTTTATTTCAGGTTGAGTTTTAGCCTATTCAATTATTCCACTTACAGCTTCTGTAATAAAACCTTTATTCTGAAATTAGTCATAAGTCGTCCTGTTAATTAATTATATTTCGGGCTTTTCACTATTTGTCTTTTTCAAATTGTTTTGATATTCATCCAATTTCAAATATATTGTTGGGTGTCATATTTACACCTAATTCTAAATTGGCTTTTCCAAAAGCCTTTTTTAGATGACATTTCCATTAACTGCTACTAAAGCAGCAGCACCTGTGTCTGAAGTTGGATAATCTTTGCTCAGTAAAAGATCAAACTCTTGTTCAAGATTCTGAGAATACCCTGAAATTGAGATTATAAATACTAGTATCAAAGCTAAAATGTTATTTTCCATTTTTATTGTTTGATGATTGATTTGAAAGGCCAAAAAAAAATAATTTGTTACGATCGAAATTGTATAGAACGTTAATGTTTATTGATTTCATTGTATTATCTTTTATATGATTCCTAGTCAGTTTTATTACAAATAATAATTATTTTTCGTCACTTACTTTACTCGGGTTATTAAAAAAAACATATGCAAAACATAACGCTAAAATGACATAAGAAACCGTTAGAATTATTATAGCTTCTGATCCTATTTGTATTCTTGCGATTATTTTTATCAATGCAATTGCACCTACTCCAAAATGCATTAAATTCCCGATAGCAATAGGTCTATTATAAATTCCACCAATAATAGTTCCTTTTGCCATCCAATTTAAAATTCCAAATCCAAGATAAAATGCACTTAAAAGTTGAAGCAATAATATCGTAATTGGATTCGATTCAACATTTAGATAGGTCATAATTTCCTCTGGCAAAAATGAGAGTGTCATTCCTAAAGCTCCTAAAAGCACTGCGCTTAATGTCATTAATAGTTTTGTGTTCATATTTTTTGTTTTAATATTTTAGTTAAAATTCTAATTGGTTAAAATCTGTCTAATCATTTGATTGGTGAATCCCCATTCATTGTCATACCAAGTCATTACTTTTAGCAAATCGCCATCCACAACCCTAGTCATGCTGAGATCTACGGTTGAAGCATACGGGTTTTTAACAATATCTGAAGACACTATGGGCTCGGTTGTTGTTGTCAATACGTTCGAATATCGCGAGGTTTTGGCCTCTTCCTCAAAAATTGTATTTACTTCTTCAACGGTTACGGGGCGCTCTGTTACAAAGGTCATATCTGAAATGGATCCCACAGGAATTGGAACCCGCAGTGCGACGCCATCAAACTTTCCAGCATATTCAGGCAAGGCTTTGGTCGTTGCTATAGCCGCACCAGTTGTGGTTGGTACAATATTCGCTGCACCGGCACGTCCCATTCTGAAATTCTTCTTTGAAGGAGCATCTACAATGCCTTGTGAAGCTGTATAGGCATGAACGGTGGTCATAATTGCCTTTTTAATTCCGATTCTTCTACCTAAAACTTCAACTACCGGACTAATGTTATTTGTAGTACAACTAGCACAGGAAAAAATATTGGTCTTACCATCTTTTGAGTTTACCCCATGAACCACTGTTGGAATATCGACACTACTTGTTGGCGCCGAGATCACTACCGTTTTTGCTCCAGCCTTAATGTGTTTTTCAGCACCCTCAGATGTTGTAAATAAACCTGTACTTTCAATAACCAAATCAATTTGATTCTCTTTCCAAGGTAATTCTTCAGGATTGCGCAAAGAATTGTATTTGATGTTTTGTCCATTTATAATAAGATTTTCGGCATCATGCGAAACTTCTTTTTCGTAGATCCCGTAAACCGAATCATACTTTATGAGATATGCTATATTTTCTATTGGTACAATATCATTGATTGCCACTAGATTTAAATCTGGTGTATCTAATATTACCTTTAGCGATGCTCTTCCGATGCGCCCCATTCCATTAATTGCTATTTTCATAATTTTATTTTTTAAGTGTTATTACATGGTTTTATACTCGGTTGATAGATTCTCACATTCATCCCTTAATATGTTACCAATTATGTTTGGCACCTTTCCCCATTTAGGCACTTTCGTGGTTTGCATTACTTTTAATTCAGAGGTTATTCCGCCAACGTGATCAACATTGGTTCCATAAACAATGGTATGTAATTTGTAATGCCTAATAACATAGGAACACATAATGCAAGGTTCATGGGTTGTATATAGGGTACATTCGTTTAGATCTTTGAGTTCACTTTTAAATAGTGCATCATGCACGGCTTCAATTTCAGCGTGTTTGGTTATATTTTGGGATGATTTTCCAGCCTCAATCCCAGTCCCAATAACGATATTATCCTTGACTACAATTGCCCCAACGGGAGAATCTCCTTGTAGCATGGCCTTCTTGCCAAGAGCGATACATTGTTTCATGAATGAAGTGTGGTTGTTCATAGCGGTTTTAGATTTTCTTGCCATTATATTTTTTGAATATGGTTGTTGCAATGTGACCGCCAAAACCAAATGTGTTACTCATCGCATAATCAACATTTCGCATTTGTGCCTTTTCCAAGGTCAAATTGAATTTACCTTTATACAAAGGCTCAACTTCTTTTGTGTTAATGGTTGGAGGTACTATACCATCAGTTATCGCTTTTATACTAATTATGGCTTCTATGGCACCTGCCGCACCAAGTAAGTGGCCGGTCATGGATTTAGTTCCACTAATACTTAAGCTTTGGGTTGCTCCAAAGACACGTTCTATTGCTCTTAATTCACTACTATCTCCTAGTCCAGTCGAGGTTGCATGCGCATTTACATAGTCGATTTTTGTGGCTTCGATATCCGCATCTTGTAAAGCATCCAACATGCCGAGGTAAGCACCTTCCCCGTCGGGATGCGTGCCGGTGAGATGATAGGCATCTGCTGCCATTCCGGTCCCGACAACTTCGGCGATGATGTTTGCACCCCTGTTGGTTGCCGATTTCAGACTTTCTAAAATTAAGGCGCCTGCACCTTCGCCCATAACAAAACCATCCCGTCTTACATCAAATGGTCTCGAAGCGCTTTGCGGACTTTCATTAAACGTAGATAAGGCCCTGGAGGCATTGAAGCCGCCCATGCCACTTTCGTTAATTGGAGCTTCAGACCCGCCAGTAATAATCATTTCGGCTTTTCCCAACCGTATGTAATTACAGGCATCGATGATAGCGTTATTCGATGAAGCGCAAGCTGATATGGTAGAGAAGTTCAATCCCCTTAAACCATGACGGATCGAAATTACGCCCGATGGGATGTCCGCGATTATTTTCGGAATAAAATATGGATTGAAACGCGGCATCCCATTTCCTTTCACAAATTCCTCAACTTGCTCTTGGAACGTTTCAATTCCACCATTTCCAGATCCCCAAATAACCCCAATTTTATTTCGGTTCAGCTGGTCGAAATTTATTGCTGCGGATGCTATCGCTTCCTCTGTTGCAGCAATCGCATATTGTGTGAACAAATCATATTTACGGCTCTCATTCTTTTCAAAATAATGTGCTGCATCAAAATCTTTTACTTCAGCAGCAAATTTGGTTTTGAAATTGGTAGTATCAAATTTTGTAATTAATCCTACACCACTCTTACCAAGCAGTAGATTTCCCCAAAATTCATCTACTGAATTGCCTAAGGGGGTTATGGCACCCAAACCCGTAACCACCACCCTTTCTAATTCCTTTACCATATTTAAATTTTTAAAATTATTCCAACTTGGATTTTAGCACTTTAATTTCTTCTTCCAACTTTTTTATGTACTGCTTCTGTGGTAAAAAAGACTGTTGAATCTCTTCAACCGTATATCGCGGTATAATATGTTGGGGACAATTCCAGTCATAAGCTTCAATATGAAACACCATCATCCGCTCTGGTCTAAATTTATAATCTTCTAAATTCAATAGTCGATATAATTCTGAATCATCTTTAAGTTCAACGACTTCTGCTTTAGCGAAAATCTTAAGTCGTGTTCTCGTTGGATAATCAATCATAATTAGCGAAACATTTTTATTAGATTCCATGTTGCCAACAGACACGTATTGCTTGTTTCCAATAAAATCTATAAAGCCTAATCGTTTTGGGTCCAACACTTTTAAAAACCCTTTTGGACCTCCTCGATGCTGTATATATGGGAATTCTTTTGCACCTATTGAAGCCAAATAAAAACTATCTCTATTTTGGATAAAGGACATTTCATGATCAGTCAATCCATCAACTTTACTGAATCTTTCCATGCGTTCATATCCTCTACGACTTCCATGTTTCTCCTGTAATTTTTTTACTACATCCGTAAATGCTATTTCTGCAAAGTTTTTAGCCATGTTATTTATTCTCTTTTAATTTTTCAAACTCTCTTTAAGCCTTTCTATTTGTTTTTTTGCATTTGTATTATTCGGATTGAGTCTTAGCGAAATTTTATAATGTTTTAGGGATTCAGAAGTCATTCCAAACAATCCATAGGCTTCCGCTAGACTGTCAAATGCGTTACTACTTTTAGGGAAAAGATGTGCATTCAGTGTAAAGATTTCAATTGCGTCTTCAATCTGATTTTTCTCAACTAATTTATAACCTACTCGATTTAATTCAGTTTCATTTGAAAAATTATACATGTTTGGATAGTTCTTTTTTAAGGTTTTATAGAATTGTATCCCTTCATTTACATCATCATAGCATTTTTGTCTTATCGTAAGATAAACAGACTTTTGAGGTATTAAAAAGGAATTTCCTTTCGAAATATTTTCAATGGATTCAGCAATTTCCCGCAGTTTAAAATTTTTATTGTTAGTCAATAAAACGATTACCAAATCTTCATTTGCATTATAATGGATAAAAGATTCGTAGTTGAAAGATGACCCTTGATGTTGATGAATAAGTAACCTATTGTTTTTAAATTTTCCACCTCCTAACGCTGCTTCGCTACTTTCGGAGAACGAATTGAATAATTGATTTAAAGATTCTTCAGAAATTAACTTTCCAGAATGTAAACTTACAATCCAATTGTACATGTCATTTACAGTAGGATGAACCCAACCTGTGATTTCAATATCCATTGGCTTATCATTAATGAAATCATTATTAAATGGTGTTGCCAATTGAGGGTTATCACTTCTTGGGTCAATAAGAGCATCTTTCATATTACTTGGACTAAGAATGTTTGACTGTACAAAATCAATGAAACTCATTCCTGATACTTTTTCAATAATTTTTCTTTGAAGAATAATATTATTAATACTATAAGTATAACCAGAACCAGGTTTAAATTTCAACTGTTTAATCTTACTTAAATCAACAAAAATGTCTTTCTCATTTTTAACACTCCTCCAATTCACTCTTGGCAATCCACTAGTATACTGAAGAAGATGATTAATACTTATAGTATTTGACCATTCTGGAAGATGCATTTCAAATTTCGATATTTTATCATCTAGATTAAGTAATCCTTTTTCTTTTAGCATCATTATAGCGACAGCGTTGAATTCTTTTCCTATAGATCCAATGTTAAATATTGAGTTTGGATTAAGCTCTTTTGATTTTGAGCCATCTGAATATCCAAACTCATTTTGATATATTATTTTATTGTTCTTTGCTACGAGGATATTTCCATTAAAAACACCACGTTCATAGGATACCTTCATCAAAGAATCTATCAGAGTTTGATTATTGGTAATACTTGATACATCAGTTATATTTGGATTGCTAACGTTTTTACAACTATTTAAAATGATAACTGATAATAGAAATAGTAAAAATTTTACTTTCATGATCCTTGTAATTAATTAAGTTTTTTTTGCTTTTCCTTTTTATTAATTTGGCTTTGTCCAAACTCTACTAGAAAAAGCCTCATCTACTGGTGTTTTATACACATGATTAAAATAATTACTCATGGTTTTTACTCCTAAGCCAGCAATAACACCTAAAATGTTTTCTTCAGTATAACCAGCACTTAGAAAATTATTAATATCATCTTCAGAAGGAAGTCCAATTTTTACTGTCATCTGTCTTGAAAATATGCTCAATGCTTTCAGCTTTTCATTCGGGACTTCTGAATTACTTCTAATAGCATTTGTTACTCCAATTGTAGCTAAATAAAAGCTATCCCTATTTTGAATAAATAAAATTTCCCCGTCAGTAAGTCCGTCTACAACGCTAAACTTCTCCATGCGCTCATAGCTTTTGCGACTACCGTGCTTCTCTTGTAATTTTTTTACTGCATCAGCAAATGCTATTTCAGCAAAGTTTTTAGCCATGATTTTTATTCTTTTTCAATTTTCTTCTGTATCTCACCACACCTGTTAATATTGAAAGCATAATAATGGCAAGGATTCCTTTTCTCATAGTAGCAACCATAGTATCTTTTAACATGGTAAACAAGGTAATATCAACATTGCCTGTTTTCCAAAAAACCCATTCGCTTGCCAGTTTTGTTGCCATAATTGGGTTCCCTGTTTCTAAAACAATAATTCCATCACCAGTTTCAGGATTTAAACGCACTGCAGTATTAATAGGTGGTGTACTTTTGCCATCATGACCAATTATAAAATCACCATTTTCTGTTTTCGCATACAGTATTGTACCTAAACCCCAAATATTCATTCCCATAGTTGATGCATGTGGCTTTCTCATGCTTTTGAGGGTTTCAGGTTTTATGATGTTTCTTCCAATCGGCTCACTATTCTTTCCTTTAAGAAAAACTTGAAAGAAAATTTCTAAATCTGCTAAACTTGTGTACAGTGATGTTGCCGCTAAAGAGGTGTACGAATAATGCTTTGCCGTAGTACCATCAGTATTATAGAATTGAACCAAATTATCTCCTATGGCTGCATCCCAAACATAACTCGATTTATGCATACCCATTGGTTCAAAAATGTTATGCTTCATATAATACGCGAATGATTGACCAGTAACTTCTTCAATCAGTAATTGTAGTAAAGTATAGCCACCTCCAGAATACTTAAACGCTCCAGGGTCCATACCTACTTGAACCTTTCCTGAAATACCTTCATCTGCATCAGAGGCTCTAGTTAATGACTCTTCTAAAGATTGGGGTTTTACCCCTGGCTCAAATCCAGAGTAGCCAAGACCATCCGTAAGACCTGCCGTATGACTTAAAAGTCTTCTAACGGTCACTTGATTGTTATCGAATCCATTTTCTGGTAATTTCCATCGGCTTAAATACGTACTTACCGGTGCATCTAATTGTAATTTTCCGTCTTCTACCAATTTCATAACCCCAACAGCGGATATCCATTTGCTTAAAGAGGCCACTTGAAATACAGTGTTTCTATCTACTGGCTTTCCTTCCGAATGAAATTCTTCCGATTCAAGAATACCATTGCTAAAGGTTGCTAGTGCGTAATTACCAACAAACTCTTCATTGATTCGATTTTTAGTTTCATCAACAAATGCTTCAATAGATTCTTCGGATGTAATTGGTTCATGCCACCATCCTCTCATGGTTCCAGTAACACTGAAAGCCGTCCATAGAACAATTGCAAGAATTGTGATTGCGAAGTGCTTCAGAATGTTTTTAAATGTTTTCATGATGTTAATGATTAGGTTGTAAAGGGTAATTTAAATCCGTCAAAATAATCCTTGTTTCCTTTTGACGGATTTAAAACTTAATTATGCTTCATCGACTTGTTGTCATACTGAATTAAGAATATCAATGGCAGTGCATAGGCCAAATGACGTACTAATGTAATTACTGGTATCAAGGGATCCATATCAATTCCTGCAATACCGGCTCCTAATAATGGAAGCATAAAGAACCAAACCAAGGCAATGGTTTCCCCTATTACAAATGTCATAGCCCTGGCCCATTTTGGACCCCATAATGATGGTGCGATACCGGCATAAAGTATTGCCAAAAGAATTCCGTTAGAATAGTGGCCCATAACTCCGTATGCCAAACCTAAGCCTGTTTTTGCTCCTAATATCCCTGGGATATCCCACCATGTTCCTGTAATTAATAATCCTACAAGATCAAAAAGTATCGTTCCTATTATTCCTGCAAGTATTGCATTTTTCCAATTGATTGTTTTCATAATTAAAATTGTTTTTATATAGTGCTCAGTTCGAGAAGAGCAATCCCTTTTTTTAAGACTTTATGAAATATTAAAAACTCGAACCGACCCACTACTAGCTATTACTCAAACTATTATTTAATGTTATTTTTCTGTAAAAATTTTAAAATGTAATCTGCTATTTCATCACCTTTTTCTTCAAGTGCAAAATGTCCCGTATCTAATAAATGAAATTCTAGATTTTTTAAATCCCTTTTATAAGGATGTGCGCCTTCGGCAGGGAAAATATAATCGTTCTTTCCCCAGACTATCAGGGTAGGAGGTTGATGGTCCCTAAAGTACTGTTGCCATTCTGGATAAAGGGGGACATTGGTTCTGTAACTATAGAACATAGCTAGTTGAATCTTATCGTTTTCCGCTCTTGTCAAGTGCTGTAAATCCAAATTCCAATTATCAGGGCTTATTTTCAAGCTGTCTTGCACTCCATGCGTATATTGCCATTTCAATCCTTCTGGAGAATGGAAACCTTCTAATGGTTTCCCATTTTCAACTGTATAATCGTTCCAATATTTCTTGATAGGAACCCAAAAATCACGTAAACCTTCATCATAGGCATTACCATTTTGTATAATCAAAGATTCAATACGCTCTGGATTCTTAGCCGCTATCCTGAAACCAATAGGTGCACCATAGTCCATTAAATAAATGCTGTATTTACACACTTTTAATTCATTCAAGAAACCCTCTACGATGTTGGCCATATTGTCAAACGTATAGTCAAAATCCTTCATCAATGGTTGTTCACTTCGACCAAAACCGGGATAATCAGGAGCTAATACATGGTAACGAACAGACAAGTCTGTTATTAAATTTCGAAACATATGAGAAGATGTTGGGTAACCATGCAATAATAAAACTGTTGGCTTATTTACATCTCCTGCTTCTCGATAAAAAATGTTTAGGCCATCAACTTTTACTGTTTTGTGAAGTGTTGCATTTGTGTTAGCTGCATAGCTTGTGGTACTAAGATCAATTTTGGCACTCCTAAATGAATAGATGCTTAAGGATAACATTGCAATAGCAAGAATTCCTAATACTGAATTTATTTTTTTTGTTTTCATTGTGACTAAATTTATAGTTGATTAATTATTATACTTCTTGTAATTCATTGATTTTTTGGGCTTTCGGAAAATCAATTTCAAAACCTCCGTTATGATACACATTGTTTGTAATAGTGGTCATTGCAGTAATTGCAATTACCTCTGCAAATGCAGCTTTATTATAGCCTGCTTCAAAAAAGCTGACTACCGTTGTTTCTGTTGGATGCCCTTTTAAGTTTACCAATTCACTTGTTAATGTTACTAAGGCATTCAATTTTGGGTCTGCAATTGAATTGTCTCTTAATTCTAATGTTTCTTCTTCAGTAAAGCCGTTCATTTTTCCGATGGCTGTATGCGCTGATAAACAATATGCACATCCATTTGCTTGGGAAGTAGCCAGTGCTATTGCTTCATATTCCTTAGATGAAAGTTCTCCACTTTTTAGTGTTTCGGTAAAGGATAAGAAACCGCCTAAGAGTTTATCAGATACGCCCATAGTTGCGTAAAGATTCGGTACCATACCAATCTTACTTTTAACAGCCTTAAAAATTGCTTGTGAATTTTCGTTTGCTTCTTCTATTGTTAAAGCTTTCAATGTTTTCATATCGTTTTGTTTTTATTATTAAGTAATTGTAATTCAATATCGACTTCTTATTTGTGTCGTCTTTTACTATTCCAAAAGAAACTTTTTGTGCTTCTAATTTGACTTGAAATTTGAATATTGTTTAATGTTCTCATGATTTTTGTTTTTTAGTAATCATTGTTGAAATAATTTTTAGTTAATTAAGACTTTACAGTATATGTTTCTTTTTAGAGGAGATAGTTTCTTAATCTCTTACTTTATGTTTCATTTACCAATGCATTATGCTTATTTGGTATCCTTTTAAGATTTTAATGTAGTTTTTGTTTCTATTTAAATTTTCTCTCAGATTCTTTGATGTTGATGTCGTTCGCACTCATATCCCTTATTTGCATTAATCCGTCTTTGTCAAATTCCCAATGCTCATTGCCATGTGTTCTTTTCCATTGACCGTTTCCTGAATCTTGCCATTCATATTCAAAGCGTACAGAAATTCTATTATCCGTGAAACTCCATAAGTACTTTCTTAGCTTGTAGTGCAACTCTTTGTTCCATTTATCAGATAGAAATTCTGCTATGGCAGCTCTTCCAATAAAAAACTTGTCCCTATTTCTCCACCCGGAGTCAATTGTATAAGCCAGCGACACTCGTTCTGGGTCTTTGCTATTCCACGCATCCTCTGCCATTTGCACTTTTTCTGCTGCGGATTCTTTAGTGAACGGTGGTACTATTTTTCTCATTACGTTATTAATTATTTTTTATATACATACAGACAAGTCTGTTTGTTTTATTCAAAAAATTACTATTCTAGTAATTTAATACAAGCTTTTTTTGCTGCTTTAATAGGCCAATCCCCTTTTTGTATTTGTGATAGAATTATGGCACCTTCAATTAAAATGAGCACTTCATCACCTATTTCTTCAGCTTGTTCAATGGTATAATCGTTTACTTGTTTCAACAAATCATGAATCCACTTACGAACATCATTCTTATGCAGTATGGCTTGATTTTTAATTTTCTGATGACCATTGGGTAAATCGGTAATTATATTTTGCCAGCCACATCCTCTAAAGTCTACTTCAGTGAGCCATTTCATTAAATAATCAAAACAGCCAATAACTTTAGCTTTAGAAGTGTTTTGAGATGATACGCATTCATTTAATCTTCCCATCCACATTACATGTCGTTCTATTAAATAAGCTACGGCAATATCCTCTTTAGATCTAAAATGTTGATACATACTTGCTTTGGCAACACCAGCTTCTGATATAATTTGATTTATGCCTGTCTGGTTAAACCCTTGATTATAAAACAAATCAGATGCAGTAGCGATTATTCTTTCCTTGACTCCTAGCTTTTTCATACTACAAATATATAATCATTTTTTAAACATACAGACTTGTCTGTTTAATTTAACATTAAATTAACAATATTGAATATTTACTTGTTTTGAATTTCCAAGTACAATAAAAATAAGTCACAATGAAAGTATTCATGAATCGAATCTTTTTTTGAGACAGTAACAAATACCTTAAATACGTAATCTATTACTTAAAACTTACCTCTAAAGGTTAGGCATTAAATTATTTAGTCAGTGGCCTTAATTTTCAAAATTAAATATGAATCGTTTTGAATCGTTTTGGTATTGATTTACTATTTTTAAGTTGCGAAAGCGTCAAAACGCTTAGAGACATGTCCTTACACGTGTCCTATTTGAGAAAAAATATTGTAATAAGATGATTATGAAGGGAATAGGGTGGAGGTTTCTAACGCTGCCACCCCGACTAATTGAAAGTAAATCCCTGATAATCAATTGA